>ENA-UOJA01000073-UOJA01000073.1-human-gut-metagenome-genome-assembly--contig:-C19-NODE-73-length-99327-cov-421.978594_pt1 | contig 99327 bp, 65 predicted proteins | sample MGYA00242337_ERZ723884 | MGnify/ENA metagenome assembly ERZ723884
TAAAGGACTTCGGGCAGGTTTTTTATGCTCTTTGGAGTTTTAGCGGACAGCAATAATTCTTTATCTTCACCCAACACTACAATGAGTTGATTGGGGTGACGCATGGAGTACATACCTAGGTTATTGCGGTCGGTCTCGCTGAGGTTGTTAAGCGGCGTGAGGAAATGAATAAACATCTCTGCGTCACGGCCATCCTGCACCTCATCGACTATGCGGCCGTAAGGGAATATCTTATAGGCAGAGAGCTTAATCTTGGAATCAGAGAATATCTCATCGCGGAAGATTTTTTTCAACTCTTCATTGGTGGCTTCCGGACGAAGTTCTTCATTCTTGATTTCAGTCTCAATATCTTTTTCTTCGTTGGTCTGATAGTGATACTCTTCGTTAGCACCCTTTTCGATGTACGACTGGCGCACGAGCTTATTCAAGGCTTCGTGGATGTCGCTGCGATAAGCGGGGAAGTCGGTGTCGAGCGTAGGCAGCATCACACGGGTGATATTGTCGAGCGTAGAAGGGAATCCCTTGACATATTTCACTAGGAAGAGCGTCTTGAGCACCTTGAGAGCGAGTTCGTCGTCCAACGTGCGCTCTGCCTGCTGAATATCGTTGGTAATCTTGGTTTGCAGCACGCCACGCAGGCCCTCATACATGTCGCAGAATTGCACAATCTGGCTCAAATCCTTGTCCTTGTACAGCCGAGCCACGGCTTGTGTAATGGTGAGCATGCTTCGTTCACCCACCGACTGCTGCTTACCACTGAAGGCATTGTTCTTGCTCAGCTCGATGATGGAAGCCTGCAGGAGGTTGAACTGATAATCCACAAAAGGGAAAGAAACGGCAAATTGCTCATCGCTCTTATAGTTGTTCTTAAACTGACTCTGGTCGCCAAAGTTGAAGAGGCTGCGGATGATGTTCTTCTGCTTGTCGTATTCGAGGCAGAGCTGACGGTTAGGTTCGTCCTTCTTTTCGAGCAGACGACGCTGAATCACCTCGTCGGCATTGGCGCTGGTCAGGTTGATACGAGTGGTGAAACGGCCTTGGATGCGCGAGAAGTCATTGCTCTGCTGCGCGTTCAGGTCGCCCACTGTGGCATCCATATCCATCTGCGAAGTCACTACCAAGAAAGCACGTCCTTCGGTCTTGTCGGTCAAACCTTCGGCTATGGTCTGGAGGGAGAGCATACGATGTACGTCTTTGCCGATGAACTGACCTACCTCGTCGACAAAGAAGATGAAACGGCTACCGGCCGGCTGCTTTGCAAGATGCTCCTTCACAATGGCCACGAAACCATCAATATCCATCTTGAAACCTTGAATCTGCGCACGAAGGTTCTTCTCGGCGGTAGCTTTGTCAGTACCTTCGAGTTCAGCCACCACCTCTGCCAACTTCTGGAGGTTGAGCAGGATGGACTTGCGGTCGTCTTCCCACGCCTTTCCGAAGCGCTGCTGGTACATTTCTTTGAGATGTTGGTATTGACCCTTGTTATCGAAGTAGCGTTCGATCTCTGCGATTTCAGGTTTCTTATCGTCGTAACCGAACTTCTTGTTGAACACCTTCAGGAAGATAGTAAGCACAGGGTCGCTGGCATTCTTACCGATGCCATCGAGCAACTCCTGGATATTAAACAAAGCACACTCAGTAGGCACTTTGCAGGCCTTTTGAATCTGTCCTTTCAGTTCAAAATCGTCGGCCGCTTTCTCTGCAAAGAGATCGCCACAGAGACGGCCCTCAATCTCATATTTGTTTTCAAGAACATAAGAAAGTATCTTTAGCAAGTGAGACTTACCACTACCGAAATCACCTGAAATCCATACACAGTTGGCCCGCTGGGGTGGCACCAACGTTTCAAACAAGCGAGGCAGCAAACGAAGTTGCTCACCGGTAATGACATACTCTGTAATTTCGTCTTTGAGTTTGGTAACGCTGTCTGCCTTGATCACACCGTCGATTACGCGGTTAATATCCTTCTTGTAAATTTGTTCCTGTATCATCGTTTTAGATTTTATCAAGTGTAACTTTTAGTTATTCGCTTACGCTCATCAAGCTTAAGCAGTCATCGAGGTTGTGACCCCTATAATAGTTCTCATCCGAAATGATTCCGAAGAGAGAGAGTTGTAAGTTATTGTACTCACCGGGGAAGAAAAGAATGAGCTTGTTCTCCTTGGCCAGTTCGTCAATATTGTTTAAGATGCCATGTGAACGCAGAAAAGGATAAGCACGTCCAACACCCGTGATTAGCACATAGTTGGGGTTCTCAGCCTGGATTTGTTCGCTGATACGTGGTATCACCACAGATTTCATATCCAAAATACTGTCAATCGTAGAGACAATATCTTCGGATGCAATGTTAGGCTCTTCTTCCAGAATGGTTTCCAGCACACCTTCTTCCTCCAGTAGCGTCATGCAGAGCTGATAGAGGTCGATAATAAGGGCCGTTTTACCTTTCTTGGAAAGGCGCGTGGCCAAGCGCTCCGTCTGTGCATTCAGCTCGGTCTGTCCCGCATTGGGGATAGGCTGAATAAACAGTGGTAATTATCCGCCCAAGTTCTTGCTGAAGTCGGGCGAGATGAGTTTCTGATAAACCCCTTCGAAGAGGGTATCCATATCTATATTATTCATACAAACTGCAGGCATTATTGATTTCGTTATTTGAATAGAGAAAAGCAGCCAACCATTTGGGATTGTCTTTGACGATGACTCGTTCGACTTTCTCTGAGAGGTAAGGTCGCTGAATCAGCCCCGTGTCGATAGACTCTATGAGCTCGGCTTGCTCCAGGATGCGAAACACCACTTGACGTATTTTGGCCACCGTGAGGTCGGTGATTGCTTCCAGCTCAGGATGCACATATTTCTTTTCATTGAAGAACTCATTGAAATTAGCGTGCGTCACTCGCTCTTGCATGGCGAAGAAACTGTCGCGCACATTCACGGAGATGAAATCAAAGATGAGCGCATGTGCTTTGCAAATGGCGAGCAGCAACATCTGCCGGCGAATGAGCACAGTGCTGTTGACCAACAAATCAAGCTCCTCTTCATTCAGCGCCGAGATACGTTGCTTCACCAGCGAAAAGAAGCGTTTATTGGTACTGACCTTATCCTTGGACATTAGATTATGCTCGAAAGTGATGGTTTGGGTCTTTCCCCAGTCGCATCCGCTCTCCAGATAGGTCTCGGCTACGGCATAAGTCTCATTCAAGAGAAGGGTGCCGGCTGTAAAGGTCAAGTTGTATGTTTTCTCTGTCTGCATCGTCACTCTCCTCTTATTTTTTAGAGTCAACCAATAAATCTCTGATATTGACATCCAGTAATGCTGCTATCGTTGACAACACTTGAAGATCTGGTTGAATCTTATTTGTACACCATTTCGAGACTGTTGTTGGATCCTTCCCTAATTGAGAAGCCAACCATTTTCCCGTATGCCCAGTTTCTGCGAGCACCGCTTTTATTCGATTAATCTTTTCCATAATCCGATAAATAGTTATCTCATGCAAATATAGTGAATATACTTGAGAAGGATTTATTCTTTTCTGTTTTTTTGTAAATACCAATAAATATTTTCTGATTATCGAACAAAATCCTGCTATACAGCATAAAAATCCCCGTTAGTTACCTCATTATGAGGACTAACGGGGGTGAATTAGTTAAAATGGCAAAATGAACTTGCCATATCTGACTACTGCTTGTGTCTAACTTGAGTATGTTATAATGCGCAAATCGCAGAAAACTACAGAATATGACAAGCTATATTTTGCCGTAAACCTGTGTTTTTGTAACTTTGCACATATCTTTATATAAGACAAGCGCACCCCGTAACAAATGTTTGTAAGACAAGCGACAATGGAAAATCAATTTGTAAAGCAATACCCCGAGCTTATGCGGGGCAAGAAAATCATGTATGTACACGGTTTCGGTTCGTCGGCACAGTCGGGCACGGTGCAGATGCTGCGCACGCTGATGCCCAACGCTATGGTTGTGGCGCGCGACATTCCGCTGCACCCCGAAGAAGGACTGCAGATGCTGAAGGCGATGGCAGCCGAGGAGCAGCCCGACCTCATCATAGGCACGTCGATGGGCGGCATGTACACCGAGATGCTCACCGGATTCGACCGCATACTGGTGAACCCAGCCTTCGAGATGGGCGACACCATGTCGAAGTTCACGGGCAAGCAGGTGTTTCAGAACCCGCGTGAGGACGGAGTGCAGGAGTTCATCGTGACGAAGGGACTCATAAAGGAGTATCAGGAGATGACTACGCACAACTTCGAGCACGCCGCCGACCCCGACGAGCGCACACGCGTCATCGCACTCTTCGGCGACAACGACCCCGTAGTGCACACCTACGACCTCTTCCACGAGCACTATCCCACGGCGATAGGCTTCCACGGCGAGCACCGCCTGACCGACAAGGTGGCGATGCACTATCTCATACCCGTCATACGCTACATCGACGACCGACAGGAAGGTCGCGAGCGCCCCGTCGTATACGTAGACATCGAGACGCTGCGCGACTCGTACGGCAACGCCACGGCGTCGATGCACAAGGCTTACGAGATGCTCATCGAGCACTACAACGTGTACATCGTGGCGCCGTCGCCGTCAGACAATGCGCAGCAGATGGTGGACGACACACGCTGGGTGGAGCAGTTTCTGAGCGCTCCGGCTTGGGGACGCATCGTCTTCACCAACCAGCGCCAGATGCTCTACGGCGACTATCTCATCACGCCCGCCGCACAGCCGAAGCCCACGCTGCAGGAGCAGTCCGAGTTCATGGGCACGCAGATAGAGTGGGGCAGCGACGAGTTCAAGACATGGGAAGAGATAATAGTGTTCTTCGACCGACTCGGAGGGCAGTAACTTTAAAAAACAATGGCAAAAGAACAGACCGCCGTGCGCGACCGCACTCGCCCCAACCTCCGCGAGCCGCGCCGCTACAAGGTGATAATCTACAACGACGACTTCACGACGATGGAGTTCGTGGTGCTCGTGCTCACCTCCGTCTTCTTCAAGTCGGCGGAGGAGGCAGAAGCCCTTATGCTCGCCGTGCACAAGAGCGGCAGCGCCGTGGTGGGCATATACAGCTACGACGTGGCGATATCGAAGGTGAGAAAGGCCACGATGATGGCGCGCGAAGAGAACTTCCCGCTGCGCCTCGAATGCAAACCGGAATGAAATATGAACAACAGCAAGAATTTAGCAAACGCAATAAAGCAGGCAATCGAAGACTGCGACTTCTGGCGCCACGAGTTCGTGACGCCGGAGCACGTGCTCTACGCCTTTGCCTCACAGGAGCAGTTCGCAAACGCCTGTGAATTGCTGCCGCACGACGCCTCGTGGCTCATCACACAACTCGAGAAGGAGTTCCTGTCGATGGAGGTGGTGCCCGAGACACAGAAGTACGTCATCGAAGGCTCGCAGCAGTTCTCAGAGATGATGTCGCTCGCCATCAAGCAGGCGCAATACTCCGACCAGGATACGCTCGACGTGCCGCACGTCGTGGCAGCCATGCTCATGCTCAACGACTCGCAGGCAGCCTATCTGCTCGACCAGTTCACGGGCGACGAGAAGGGCGAGTTCATGCAGTCGCTCGTGTCGGCATACGCCGTAGACGAAACGGGCGAAGCGGCTGACGGCGACGACGCCAACTCACCCGCACCGTGGCGCAAGCTCGTCACCTGCGTCAACGACACATACGCCGACCACAACCCGCTCATCGGTCGCGAAGCCGAACTGGAGCGCACCATGCAGGTGCTCTGCCGCAAGGACAAGAACAATCCGCTGCACGTGGGCGAGCCGGGCGTGGGCAAGACGGCGCTCATCTACGGACTCACCGCACTCATAGAGCGTGGCGCAGTGCCCGAACGTCTGCGCGGCGCCCGTGTCTATATGATGGACATGGGCACGATGGTGGCAGGCACACAGTTCAGGGGCGACTTCGAGAAGCGCATAAAGATGGTGATGGAAGGACTCGCGCAGGAGGGCAACGCCATACTCTGCATCGACGAGATACACAACCTCATCGGAGCCGGACGCAATGGCGACGCATCGCTCGACGCCTCGAACATGCTGAAGCCATATCTCGAGAGCGGAGCGATACGCTTCATCGGATCGACCACCTACGACGAGTACAACCGCTACATAGCCAAGCAGAAGTCGCTCGTGCGACGCTTCCAGCAGATAGACATCGCCGAGCCGTCGGTAGACGACGCCATACGCATCGTGGAGGGTCTGCGCCCGAGCTACGAGAAGTTCCACGGCGTGAAGTACGCTGCGGGCGTCGTTGAGTTCGCCGTGCGCAGCGCCGCCAAGCACATACGCGACCGCTTCCTGCCCGACAAGGCAATCGACCTCATCGACGAGGCAGGCGCCTACCGCGAGACCCATCCGCTCACCACGCAGAAGCGCCAGACCGTAGACCGCCGACTCGTCACCGACATTCTCGCACGCGTCTGCAAGATTGACGCCGAAGCACTCAAGGAGCAGTCGAACGACGCGCTGCGCACGCTGGAAAGCGACATAAAGAAGGAGATATTCGGTCAGGACGAAGCCGTAGGCCGTGTGGTTGAGGCTGTGCAGATGTCGAAAGCCGGACTCGCCGACGACACCAAGCCGATGGCAAGTCTGCTCTTCGTCGGTCCGACCGGCGTCGGCAAGACCGAGGTGGCGCGCGTGCTCTCAGAGCGAATGGGCATGAAGCTCGTGCGCTTCGACATGAGCGAGTACGCCGAGAAGCACGCCGTGGCGAAGCTCATCGGTTCGCCGGCAGGCTACGTGGGTTACGAAGACGGCGGACTGCTCACGGCAGCCGTGCGCAAGACGCCCAACTGCGTGCTGCTCTTCGACGAGATAGAGAAGGCGCATCCCGACATCTTCAACATCTTCCTGCAGATGATGGACTACGCCGCGCTCACCGACAACCACGGCGAGCGTGCCGACTTCCGCAACGCCATCATCATCATGACCTCCAACGCCGGAGCGCAGTACGCCTCGCGCGCCAGCATCGGATTCACGGGCAGCGTGTCGCGCGGCGACGCCATGCTCACCACCGTGAAGAAGACGTTCAAGCCCGAGTTCATCAACCGCCTCACCGACATCGTTGTCTTCCACGATATGTCGCGCCAGATGGCATCGCTCATCCTCGACAAGAAGCTCGCGCAGCTGCAGAGCAAGCTCAGCGCAAAGAACGTGACGCTGCACCTGAGCGCCGAGGCACGCGAACTGCTCCTCACGAAGGGCTTCACGCCCGAGTACGGAGCGCGAGAGCTCGACCGCGTAATCGGCTCTATGCTCAAGCCGCTGCTGATGAGAGAGATACTGTTCGGCAAACTAAAGAAGGGCGGCGAGTTTAATGTTGAATGTGGAATGTTGAATGTTTCATAAATATTTCTCTGCTACAAATAAAATATGTATATTTGCAGCATCATAACATTATAAAATCTGGCTTATGACTACATTTAAGGCAAAATCCCGTGAGGAACTTATCGCTGCGTTCCGAAGGGCAATTGACAGAAAGAAAGAATGGGAAGAAGAAGCCCAAAAGGAATTTGAAGAAATCCGCAATCGTGGTTTACAACTGAAATTATGAATACGCTGGATATATCGGCAATAAATACGAATGCACCATACTCTGTTTGGAATGTAGGCGAATACTACTTCTTCAGAACAAAGTATGGTGCATTGTATAAGATAGGTTTTATGCCCGATGACACAATCTGGGATGAAAACGCATATCAGTTTCTTATTGTGAATGAAAATAACACAACTTCTCCAAATGATGCGCATTTGAAGGAAACCGTGTTTTGTATAATCGAGGGTTTCTTTAAGGCTAATCCTTCCATTTTGTTGTATCTGTGCGAAACAGGCGACGGCAAACAGGCTTCACGCAACCGCTTGTTCATACGTTGGTTTAAAGAGTATTCAAGCAAGCATTTGTTTTATTTTGACACAGTGAGCATGAAAGCCGAAGGCGTTGATAACTTCGCAGCTATTATAGTACAGAAAAGCAATCCGAAACTTCAGGAGATAATAGATGAATTTAATAGTGTTGTGAAAATTCTCGCAAATAAACCCGATTAACATTCCACATTATGATTTATCGTATTGGCAAAGAACTGATATTCCCTCAGCCCGTTGACGTGGAGCCCGACGGACTCCTGTGCGTTGGCGGCGACCTCTCCGTCGACCGACTGCTGCTTGCATACAGTCATGGCATTTTTCCTTGGTTCTCGTTCCGCGACTATAAAGAGCCGCTGTGGTACTGTCCGCAGGAGCGCTTCGTTATCTTCCCCAACGAGATACACGTGTCGCACTCGATGCGCACGCTGATTAACAAGGGCAAGTACGACGTGTCTATCGGCGACGACTTCGACGGCGTGATACGCGGCTGCCAGAAAGCCGACGGACGCTACGACTCGGAAGGGGCGTGGCTCAGCGAGGACATCATCCGTGCATACACCGAGCTGCACCGCCAGAACCTTGCGCAGAGCGTGGAGGTGTGGGAGGGAGACCGACTCGTGGGCGGACTCTACGGCGTGACCCTCGGACGCTGCTTCATCGGCGAGAGCATGTTCTCGCTCGTGCCCAGCGCAAGCAAGCTCGCGCTCATCTTTCTCGCCGAGTTCATGCAGGAGAACGGCGGACTGATGATCGACTGCCAGATAGAGACACCGCACCTCAAGTCGATGGGCGGACGCATCATCTCCTATAAGGAGTATATGAAGATTCTGCAGCAAATATAGGAGACTACGGCATTAGCTTTCCGCTACGCGCCGCTGACTTTCAGTTCTTGCCGTTGCTACGCTTATATATAAGTTGTATTAAAATAATAGAAACTACTAAAAACAAATCAAACGAATATGCAGATAAACAAGACAATAGCGCTCTCGCTGCTCGCAGCGTGGGCGACACAGCCGACGATGGCGGCGAAGAAACAGAGGGCGAAGGCGGACACGTCGCGACCGAACGTGATTATGATTGTGGCTGACGACCTCGGCTACGGCGACCTCGAATGTTACGGCGCGAAGAACGTCGAAACGCCTAACGTGAACCGACTCGCTGCCGAAGGCGTGCGCTTCACCGATTGTCATGCGGCGGCTTCTACCTCAACGCCGTCGCGCTACTCGCTGCTCACGGGCGAGTATCCGTGGCGCCGACCGGGCACGGACGTGGCGCCTGGCAATGCGGCGATGATTATAAAGCCCGAGCAGTTCACCATAGCCGACATGTTCCGCTCGCAGGGCTACGCTACGTGCGCCATAGGTAAGTGGCATCTGGGACTGGGCGACCGCACCGGCGAGCAGGACTGGAATGCGCCGCTGCCGGCGTCGCCTGCTGACATCGGTTTCGATAACCACTACATCATGGCGGCTACTGCCGACCGTGTGCCCTGCGTGATTATCGAGGACGGCATGGTGGCTAACTACGACGAGTCGGCGCCAATCGACGTCAACTACTACCATAACTTCGAGGGCGAACCTACGGCGCGCGAGCATCCAGAGCTGTGCTACAACCTGCGCTCGTCGCACGGACACGACCAGGCGATAGTGAACGGCATCGGACGCATCGGATATATGAAGGGTGGTGGTAAGGCGCTGTGGAAGGACGAGAACATTGCCGACTCGATAACAGGCTACGCCGTCAACTACATCAAGCAGCACGCCGATCGCCCGTTCTTCATGTACTTCGCCACAAACGACGTGCATGTGCCACGATTCCCGCATGAGCGATTCCGCGGCAAGAGCGGAATGGGCTTGCGCGGCGACGCTATCGTGCAGTTCGACTGGTCGGTGGGCGAGATTATGCGCACGCTCGAACGACTCGGCATCGCCGACAACACAATAATATTGCTCACCAGCGACAACGGACCCGTCACCGACGACGGATATGTAGACCGCGCCGACGAACTGCTTAACGGACATTCGCCGCAGGGACCGTGGCGTTCGGGCAAGTATTCGGCTTATGAGGGCGGAACGGCTGTGCCCGTCATCGTGCGTTGGAAGGCTGGCGGCGTGAAGGCTGGCGCGACGTCGGAAGCGCTCTTCTCGCATATCGACCTGCTGGCGTCGTTCGGTTCGCTCATCAACGCACGCATACCGAAGGGCGCTGCCGTAGACAGCGAGAACCGCATCAGTACGCTCCTTGGCAACGACCGCACCGACCGTCCGTACGTCATCGGCATGGCTAACAACCATGTGCTCTCCGTGCGCACAAAGCAGTGGAAATACATAGAGCCGAACGACGGCGCAAAGACCATCGGCTGGGCGGCTACGCTCAACGGCGAACGCGTGGAGACTGGCAACAGCCCGCAGCCGCAGCTCTACGACATGCAGAAAGACATTAAGGAGGAGCACAACGTGGCGCTCGAAAACGCACAGACCGTGTTCGACCTGCAGAACGTATTACGCCGAGAAAGAGCCAAATAGATGAGGCTGAGTAGCGGAAACACCCCAATTCTTGTGATAAACGGCAAAGTTTTTGCCCAATTCCTATAAATAATGTACCTTTGTAGGTTGATAGGAAACAAAAACAAACAGGAAATAAAAAAATAAACAAAATATGGGAAAGATAATTCTTACGGGCGACCGTCCTACAGGTAAGCTCCACTTGGGTCACTATGTAGGCTCGCTCCGCCGCCGCGTCGAACTGCAGAACGCTGGCGATTTCGACCGCATGTTCGTCTTCATGGCTGACGTGCAGGCTCTCACCGACAACGCAGACAACCCCGAAAAGATTCGCCAGAACATCATCGAGGTGGCGCTCGACTACCTCTCGGCTGGTCTCGACCCCGAGAAGTGCACGCTGTTCATACAGAGTCAGATACCGGAGCTCGCCGAGCTTACTACATATCTGATGAACCTCATCACCGTGTCGCGCGTGCAGCGCAACCCGACTGTGAAGACCGAGATAAAGATGCGCAACTTCGAGGCGAACATTCCGCTCGGCTTCTTCTGCTACCCCGTGAGCCAGGCTGCCGACATCGCTCTGTTTAAGGCTACAACCGTGCCTGCAGGCGAAGACCAGGAGCCGATGATTGAGGTGACACGCGAGCTCGTGCGCCGCTTCAACCAGACATACAGCGAGGTGCTCGTTGAGCCGGAGATCATGCTGCCCGAGAACGCTACGGCACGCCGTCTGCCGGGCACCGACGGCAAGGAGAAGATGTCGAAGTCGCTCGGCAACTGTATCTACCTTTCTGACTCAGCCGCTGAGGTGTGGAAGAAAGTGAAGAAGATGTCGAACGGTGCACCGCGCATGAGCATGGACGAGCCGGGCAACCTCGAAGGCAACGCCGTGTTCACATATCTTGAGGCGTTCAGCACACCCGACGACTTCGCAGAGTTCTGGCCCGAGTACAAGACGCTCGACGAGCTGAAGGACCACTACGTGCGTGGCGGCATCGGTGACGGCACAACAAAGAAGTTCCTCAATAACGTGCTCAACAAGATGCTCGACCCTATCCGCGCTCGCCGCGCAGAGTACGAGAAGGACATCCCAGAAATCTACAACATCCTGCGCAAGGGTTCGGAGGCTGCGCGTGAGACAGCGGCTCAGACAATGGACGAGGTGCGTCGCGCAATGCAGATCGACTACTTCAACGACGCTGCGCTCATTCAGCAGCAGGCTGAGAAGTTCCGCAAGTAAAAGGATGCCATAACCATCCTATGAAAAAGGGCAAAACTCATTAATCGTGAGTTTTGCCCTTTTTATATATAGTTATATGCGACTTGGCTTTTTATATGTCGTTATATACGACTTGGCCTTTTATATATCGTTTACGGTTGGCTCTCGCCCTCCACATACTCCTCAAGGAACATGTGCTCGCCGTCGAACACGGCGTAGGTGAACTGCGTTATCCAGTCGCCGAGAATCATCATGCGTGTCTTTTTCGAGAGGAAGAGATCGAGCTCTATGTGTCGGTGTCCGAACATGAAGTAGTCAACATCGTTGTGCGTCTTCATGTACTGCTTCGCAAAGAGCACGAGATGCTCGCGGTCTTCGCCCATGTACGGCGGTTCCTTGCCGTCGGCACGTTTCAGGCGCGAGTGCTTCGCCCAAGTGAGTCCGAACCACATCGCCCAGCGCGGGTGCAGCGAGTTGAACAGCACCTGGCACGTGCGGTTGTGGAACACGCTCTTTATGAACTTGAAGCGGCGGTCGGGGTCGCCCAGTCCGTCGCCGTGCGCTATGTAGAACACCTTGTCATAAATCTCCACCGTCTCGGGCTTGGTGTGTACAATCAGTCCGCACTCCTCCTTGAGGTATCCGTATGTCCAGATGTCGTGGTTGCCGGTGAAGTAGTGCACCTCCACGCCCATGTCGGTCAGCTCCGAGAGCTTGCCCAGAAAGCGCGTGTAGCCCTTCGGCACCACGTAGCGCCACTCGCACCAGAAGTCGAACATATCGCCCAGCAGATAGATGGCGCGCGCCTTTGTCTTTATCGAGTCGAGAAACCTCACGAGTCGGCGCTCCTGCGTGCGACCGTGGTCGATAGCCCACGAACCGAGGTGGGCATCGCTAAGGAAATATACATTTTTCATGCGAATTCAACATTGGTTAATTCAAAATCGGCGCAGCCTACCATTCTTGTTATAGCAAGCGGCATAGCCGAGCGCAAAACTCACTATTCAAAGCTCAATATTCGACTTTGTTAGTCGAATCCAAGCTCTATCTTTGCCTCCTCCGTCATCATGCTCTGGTCCCATACAGGCTCGAAGACGAGGTTCACGTTAGCCGACTTCACATGCTCGAGCGAGTCTACCTTCTGTCGCACATCCTCAAGTATGAAGTCGGCGGCGGGGCATGTAGGCGCTGTGAAAGTCATGTCGATGTCCACGTTGCCGTCGTCCTGCACGTCAATCTTGTAGATGAGTCCGAGGTCGTAGATGTTCACCGGTATTTCGGGGTCGTACACCGTCTTGAGCACGTCGACGATGCGTTCTTCTATATGTGTCTTTTCTTCCTGTGTCATTCGTTTTGTACTTTAGGTTGTTATACATTAATATATTATTGCAAATTTAAGGAAAAATATCCGAATACCGAATTTTATGGCAGTAATAATACAGCTTTTCTTACTCGGTTACGATAAAAAACTATACTTTTGCATCGCATAACGTAACCATAATAACTAAAAAAAATGATAACATTCTTGATCAGTCTGGCAGCCCTTGTGTTGGGCTACCTTGTCTACGGACGCTTCGTGGAGCGCATCTTCGCACCCGACGACCGTGTTACGCCAGCCGTGGCGCAAGCCGACGGTCTGGACTATGTCGCGATGCCTTATTGGAAGGTGTTCATGATACAGTTCCTCAACATCGCTGGCACCGGACCTATCTTCGGTGCAATCATGGGCGCCAAGTTCGGACCCGCTGCTTATCTCTGGATAATCTTCGGCTGCATCTTCGCCGGAGCCGTTCACGACTACTTCGTGGGCATGCTCTCCATGCGCAACGGCGGCTGCGACCTGCCCGAACTCGTTCGACGCTATCTCGGCGGAGCCGCATCTAAGGTATTGTTGGTGTTCGCCGTGTTCCTGCTCATCATGCTCGGCACGGTGTTCGTGTATAGTCCGGCAGAGATTCTGCACGGCATAAGCGGTTCGACAACCATGTGGATAACCGTCATCTTCGTTTATTACGTAGTAGCGACGATGCTACCTATCGACAAGATTATCGGCAAGATATACCCGCTCTTCTCGTTCTCGCTGCTGTTCATGGCTGTGGCTCTGATGGCTGTTTTGTTCGTAAAGTGGCCTGCGCTGCCCGAGCTGTGGCACGGTGTGGGCAATATGGGCAAGGCTACAGACCCTGCTTCGTTCACCGACAACATCTTCCCGTGTCTGTTCATCACCATCGCCTGCGGCGCTATCAGCGGTTTCCACGCCACGCAGAGTCCGCTTATGGCTCGCTGCCTTACGTCTGAACGCAAAGGCAGACCTATCTTCTACGGCGCAATGATTACGGAAGGACTCGTGGCGCTCGTTTGGGCTACGGTGTCGATGTGGTTCTTCTACGACGCTCCGCAGCCGGGATATGCCCAGATTGGCGGCACCGTGGCTAACGGACTGCATACGTCGGCGCCCGTCGTTGTGAATCTTGTCTGCAAGGATTGGCTCGGCATTGTGGGCGGTGTGCTCGCTATGCTCGGCGTGGTAGCTGCCCCGATAACAAGCGGCGACACAGCGTTCCGCTCTGCCCGTCTTATCATCGCTCAGGCGCTGAAACTCAGTCAGCGTGCAAAGAAGAACCGTCTGTACATCTGCGTTCCGCTCTTCGCCGCATCGTTCGCCATGCTCGTTTGGCAGATGGAGAACCCCGACGGCTTCAACACCATCTGGCAATACTTCGGATGGGCTAACCAGACGCTTTCTGTCTTCGCCCTCTGGACCATCACCGTCTATCTTGCTCGCGAAAAGAAGCCTTACATCATCACGCTCGTACCAGCTCTCTTCATGACTTGCGTCTGCACCACCTTCTTCATGGTGTCGAAGACTGCGCTCGGCTTGCCATACACTGTGGGCTACGGCGTCGGTGCAACCGCACTTGTAGTTGCTGCCGTGTGGTTCGCTGTGTGGTTTAGAAAATCTAATTGTCATTAAAAAGAAAAAACAATTGCTTCTATGTAACCAGCGTTTTGTGCTGTTGCATAGAAGCAATTGTCTTTATGTGTGAACCTTAAATCCTGCCCTCTTCGGCGTAGCTGTAATAGCGGCCGTCGGTCACGATGAGATGGTCGATGAGATAGAGTCGCATTGTCTCGCAGGCTGTTTTCAGTTTGTGAGTGATGCGGTCGTCGTCGCCAGAAGGACGCGCGTTGCCGCTTGGATGATTGTGTATTAGCGTGAGCGTTGTGGCGTTGGCGAGCAGCGCCTCGCGCAGAATGACGCGCACGTCGACAGCCGTCTCGGTGAGTCCGCCGTGCGACAGTCGCACCGCCTTGATGAGTCGGAAGCGCTGGTTCATCAGTAGCACCCATGCCTCCTCGGTGTCGAGGTCCTGCATCTTCGGGTGCATATACTCGTACACCGCCTGCGCCGACCCCATGTCGGGGCGTTCGGCAGCCTTCGCCGCTTGGCGGCGCTTGCCCAGTTCGCATGCCGCAATGATAGTTATCGCCTTCGCCTCGCCGATGCCGTTATACTGCATCAGTTCGTGCAGCGACATCTTGCCCAAGGTGTTGAGGTTGTTGTCGCAGGCGCTCAGTATGCGCTGCATGAGCGCCACGGCGCTCTCCTTCGTGCTGCCCGAACCTATGAGTATCGCCAGCAGCTCGGCGTCGGACAGCGTCTCGGCGCCCTTGTCGCGCAGCTTTTCGCGCGGTCGGTCGGCTTCCGACCAGTCAGTTATTCGGAGTTGAGCGTTATGATTAGTATTGTTGCTTATGTCGTTCATAGGTTGTTTGTTTAATAGAAAAATAATACAGAAGGTTCTCCCACGGAATTCACAGAATTCACAGAACTTGTTGCAGAACTTTTCTCCCACAGATTTCGCAGATGTACACAGATAATTATGGCGTGTTTCAAGGAGAGTATGTTTACAGAACTTAATTAGTGCGAAAAATCTACCATATCTCCCAGCAGGCGTGTAACACGTTGTTGAGTAGTGAGTTAAAGGCTGGTAGATAGCGCTTTTCTTCCAGATATCTACCAGCCATCTGCCAGGCATCTCCCAGCTATCTTATAGACTGGCGCTGTCCGCATTGGTTAGGTTTTGACTCACACCCACTGTCAATATGATAGTGCCATCAGGTTTTGTTGGTGCAGCGGAGACCGCTGCACCCCCTGAAGCTACATCTGTGTGTATCTGTGCGATCTGTGGGAGTTTCTTTTCAGCAATAAACTTAGAGTGCGATCAGTGGGAGACGTGTGTTATTTGTAGAACGTTTTCTCGAACGCAGCGAACTCCGACTTACCGCGCACGCAGCGTTTCCACCAAGCCTCGATGAATCCGAAGCCGTAGCCCATGAGCTGCACGTAGGCGGCGGCGATGCTCTGCACGCCGATCTTCAGACTGCGGTTGAGACGAGCCGAGTCGATGCAGATGAGGAGCGAGTAGAGGGCGAGCGGCACGAGCGGCAGCCACGCCAGAGTGGGGCAGAGCACGAGCAGCACGAGGCAGAGCGCGAGCATGGAGAGCACGCCCACGGTGAACACCATCGGCAGCATGTGCACCAGCTTCAGCGACTCGGGGTATTTTTTGTAGAGATTGATGCGCGCGATGCCCGAGTTGTAGACCTGGCGGAAGAACTTGCGCAGGTCGGTGCGGCGCTTGTGCCACACCCATGCCTCGGGGAAGAGTCGGCAGCGCAGTCCGGCCTTGAAGATGCGTATTGAGAAGTCGATGTCCTCGCCGAAGCGCATCTTAGAGAATCCGCCCAGCTCCATGTATCTATCGCGACGCACGCCCATGTTGAACGAGCGCGGGTAGAACTTGTCGAGCTTCTTCTTGCCGCCGCGTATGCCGCCGGTGGTGAAGAACGAAGTCATCGAGTAGGAGATAGCCTTCTGCGTGTCGGTGAACGAGGGATGCGAGCTGTCAGGTCCGCCGAAAGCGTCGGCAGGCTCGCGCTTCAGTTCGTCAGACACCGCCGCCAGATAGCCTTCGGGCAGCACCACGTCCGAGTCGAGGATGAGCACGTAGTCGCCCTGCGCGCGCTCCACGCCGTAGTTGCGCGTCTGTCCGGGTCCGGAGTTGGGCTTGGTGAAGTATTGTATGCGGAGCTTCTGCGCATATTTCTCGCAGACATCCTTGCACGGCACCGCCGAACCGTCCTCCACTACCACCACTTCGAAGTCGGTTTCGCTCTGACGGGTGAGGCTGTCGAGCAGTTCGTCCACCTCGTCCGGACGGTTGTAAACGGGAATTATTATGCTGTATTTCATTTCTTTTTGAGTTGACAGGTGAACAAGTGTACGATTAGGCAAGCCGACGATTAGGCAAGTAGACAAGTCGACGAGTCGGCAATAAACGCAAAAGAGTAAAAAAGTAAAGAGCACGTCGGGGCGTGCATGACGTTATCCCCAATGCTTTTTACTTTTTTACTCTTTGCTATTTCTTATTCCGTTGTTCGGTAAGGATTACTCCTTAACGCGCTGCAGGTAGCTACCGTCGCGTGTGTCAACCTGAACGAGGTCGCCTTCGTTAACGAAGAGAGGCACGCGGATCTCTACGCCAGTCTCGAGAGTAGCCGGCTTGAGAGTGTTTGTAGCAGTATCGCCCTTGATGCCCGGCTCAGAGTGAGTAACGCGGAGGTTAGTCTTCACCGGCATTTCGCCGAAGAGCACGGTATCTGTAGAAGCGTCAGAAACGACCTCGACGATGTCGCTCTCCTTCATGAAGTCAACGCCAGTGATGAGGTTGCCAGCGATAGGAATCTGGTCGTAAGTCTCCTGGTTCATGAAGATATAGTCCTCGCCCTCCTTGTAGAGGTACTGGTACGGACGGCGCTCTACGCGTACGTCCTCAAGCTTCTCGCTGATGTCGAAGCGACGCTCCAACACGCGGCCGTCGACAACGTTCTTCAACTTAACGCGCATGAAAGTGTTGCCCTTACCCGGTTTTACATGAAGGAAGTCGATTACGAAAAAGAGCTTGCCGTCCATGCGGATGCAAGTTCCCATCTTGATGTCTTGTGAGTTGATCATTGCTGTTTTTATTTATATTATTGTATTATCTCTCAAAAATCGCTGCAAAGTTACTGAAAATCACGCACAAAAACGCATGGTTCATAGTTTTTTTTATTCTGGACACGCCCTAAATCGTGAAAACCGGCAAAAAAAGCCCCTCAACCTCCACGCCGCACCGCTTTTCAGTCCATACACGGGCGATTTTGCCCTAAAAATGTAGAAAAAACTAAAAAATGCAGCTAAAAAAGGCTCAAGTCTTTGTCGTTTAAAAAATTATGAGTAATTTTGCAACCCAAAAGTGTGAATAATAACAAATAAATAAAAATAAGACAATGAAAAGAACATTTCAGCCGCACAATCGTCGCCGCGTGAACAAGCATGGTTTCCGTGAGCGTATGGCTACAAAGAATGGTCGTCGCGTATTGGCTTCTCGCCGCGCACATGGCCGCAAGAAGTTGACAGTATCTGACGAGCACCACGGAAAGTAGTCGGCTGCGCCCCTCGGGGCAGAGCAGACTGCAACGTGTCGCAAGCAGACTTGTGACGACAAAAGGCAGCAGGAACTCCGCAAGGAGCGCCCGCTGCCTTTTAACGTTTATGCAGGCAAAGCGGCGTGCGTAGCATCCGGCTGCGCATTACAATGCCGAATAAGCAGGGCAGAATGCAGAAATATTGCGAAAAATTTGGCTAATCGGCAAATAATCAGTAACTTTGCACCCACTTTGTGGCACAGTGTCGCAAATAAACAATGTATAACTATTTAAATTAAAAGAAACAAAAATGATTATTGTACAGGTAAAAGACGGTGAGAACATCGAAAGAGCACTCAAGAAGTTTAAGAGAAAGTTTGAGAAGACAGGCGTAGTAAAGGAACTCCGCGCTCGTCAGCAGTACAACAAGCCTTCTGTACTCAAGAGACTCAAGATGGAGCACGCTATCTACGTACAGCAGCTCCGCGCTAACGAGGAGTAATCTCCCCATTTCGACTAACAATTAATATGACGCGCGCGCCCCACGGCAAGCGCAGTCGGATGGACCAGGAGGTGTACACACTCAGAAATAATCATTAAGACATAAACATGCCAACCCGAATCTTCTGCGACTCGGGCAGGCTGGCGACGGCAATAGCAGTTCTGAAGAGCAGCTATTGCCGTCTTTGTGTTTAGCAGCAGCAGCGTTACATCCACGCGGTAACATCATTACCGCAATGCTGTAACGACATAGCCACGCTGCGGTAATCATGTTACCGTAGCGCGGTAAAACACTTGCCGCGCACGACGAATAGGCATCAGAACCACACTAAAAACGTGAAAAAACGAAAAAAGACAGCCGAAAACTTGCAGATGACAAATATTCGTCGTATATTCGTAGCGAAAAACAAAAAAGAACATGCAAAAAGGTATTGACGGCTTTCTCGACTATCTGCGCTACGAGCGCAACCGGTCGGAGAATACAGTGGAAAGCTACCGCCGCGACCTCGAAGCGTTCCAGCAGTTTTTCAGCAGTCTCGACAGCGAACTCACGTTCGCCACGGTAGACACCGACGTCGTGCGCGACTGGATGGAGCACCAGCTCGACCAAGGCAACCGCGCCACAACCGTAGCCCGACGCCTGAGCGCCCTGAAAACCTACTACCGCTACCTCCTCGCACGAGGATACGTAGAGCACGACCCGGCGCACATCGTCTACCGCCCCAAGACCGACCGGCCCCTGCCGCAGTTCGTGCGCGAAGAACAGATGGATCGGCTGCTCGACCACACACAGCAGCCCGACACCTATCAGGCGCAACTCGAGCACACCATCGTGCTCACCTTCTACGAGACAGGCATGCGCCTCTCCGAGCTCACCTCGCTCGACGACAACTCCGTCGACTACTCACGCAGCGAGATACGCGTGCACGGCAAAGGCAACAAGCAGCGCGCCATACCCTTCGGCGACGAACTCGCCCAAGCCCTGCGCAGCTACACCGCACGTCGCGACGCCGAGACACCGCCGCGCTGCACCCGGGCGCTCTTCCGCTCCGCACGCGGCACGCGCCTAAGTCCCCAACAAGTGCGCCAGATGGTGAAGCAACAGCTCTCCACCGTGACCGGCCTTCAGAAACGATCGCCCCACGTGCTGCGCCACACCTTCGCCACCGCAATGCTCAACAACGGAGCCAACATCGAAAACGTGCAGAAGCTGCTCGGACACGAGCGCCTCTCCACAACCGAAATATACACCCACACCTCGTTCGAGCAACTAAAGAAAGCATATAATGAGGCACATCCCCGAAGCGAAACACCGCACGGGTGACACTATACCTTATTATATATATAGTATAAACGACCTTAAACAAAGAAAAGGAGGACACTATGAACGTAAAGATTCAGTCAATTCACTTTGACGCTACCGAGAAACTACAGGAATTCATCGAGAAGAAAGTAGCAAAGCTTGAGAAGACATTCGAGGATATAAGCAGCGCAGAAGTGCAGCTCAAAGTAGTGAAGCCAGCCACCGCGCAGAACAAGGAAACAAGCCTCGAAGTGACCGTCCCCGGACAGAAGCTCTTCGTCGAGAAAACATGCGACACATTCGAGGAAGGCGTCGACCTCTGCGTAGACGCAATGAAGGTGCAGCTAACTAAATTCAAGGAAAAAACACGCAAGATGTAAAAAAAAAGCCGAAAAATTTTGGCGAATAAAAAATAAGTCGTATCTTTGCAGCCGTTTTAGAACACGTCCTAAACGCAAGCCTTAGCGGCTGCAAGGATCTGCCTCTTTAGCTCAGTTGGCCAGAGCACGTGATTTGTAATCTCGGGGTCGTTGGTTCGAATCCGACAAGAGGCTCAAACAAACAGAAAACCTGAACGCAGTTTTTCTTCAGTATCCAAGCGATACGCTACTAATAAAGATTGGGTGGTTACCAGAGTGGCCAAATGGGGCAGACTGTAAATCTGCTGGCTATGCCTTCGGTGGTTCGAATCCATCACCACCCACTTCACTTTATCTTTGCGGAAATAGCTCAGTTGATAGAGCACTAGCCTTCCAAGCTGGGGGTCGCGGGTTTGAGCCCCGTTTTCCGCTCTAAGTTGCTGTAATAGCTCAGTGGTAGAGCACTTCCTTGGTAAGGAAGAGGTCCTGAGTTCAACTCTCAGTTACAGCTCTTTCTGTTCTTTAAACCAAGAATCGGAAGAAAAACGAACATTCAATTTATATATAAAATAAGAAAGCTATGGCTAAAGAAACATTTGTGCGCACCAAACCGCACGTAAACATTGGTACAATTGGTCACGTTGACCATGGTAAGACCACTCTTACTGCTGCCATCTCAAAGACTCTTCACGACAGAGGCTTCGGCGGCGAGGATGTTAAGTCTTTCGACCAGATCGATAACGCTCCTGAGGAGAAAGAGCGTGGTATCACCATCAACTCAGCTCACATCGAGTACGAAACAGCAAAGCGTCACTACGCTCACGTAGACTGCCCGGGTCACGCCGACTACGTTAAGAACATGGTAACTGGTGCTGCTCAGATGGACGGTGCTATCCTTGTAGTTGCTGCTACTGACGGTCCTATGCCTCAGACACGTGAGCACGTACTTCTCGCTCGTCAGGTAAACGTACCGCGCATGGTTGTTTTCTTGAACAAGTGCGATATGGTAGAGGATGAGGAGATGCTCGAGCTCGTAGAGATGGAGGTTCGCGAGATCCTCGACCAGTACGGCTATGAGGAGGAAACTCCTATCATCCGCGGTTCTGCTCTTGGTGCACTCAATGGTGTAGAGAAGTGGGCTGACAAGGTAATGGAGCTTATGGACGCTGTTGATACATGGATCCAGGAGCCTCCACGTGACCTCGACAAACCATTCTTGATGCCTATCGAGGACGTATTCTCAATCACAGGTCGTGGTACCGTTGCTACTGGTCGTATCGAGACTGGTCGCGTTAAGGTAGGCGACGAGACAGAGCTCCTTGGTCTCGGTGAGGACAAGAAGTGTGTCGTAACTGGTGTTGAGATGTTCCGTAAGATCCTTGACGAGGGTGTAGCTGGCGATAACGTAGGTCTTCTCCTCCGTGGTATCGACAAGAACGAGATCAAGCGCGGTATGGTACTCTGCCACCCGGGTCAGATCAAGCCTCACAAGCACTTCAAGGCTTCTATCTACGTTTTGAAGAAGGAAGAGGGTGGTCGTCACACACCGTTCGGCAACAAGTATCGTCCTCAGTTCTACCTCCGTACTATGGACTGCACAGGCGAGATCAAGCTTCCTGAGGGAGTTGAGATGGTAATGCCTGGTGACAACGTAGAGATCGAGGTTGAGCTCATCTACGCAGTTGCTCTGAACGAGGGCCTTCGTTTCGCTATCCGCGAGGGTGGTCGTACAGTAGGTTCTGGCCAGATCACAAAGATCCTCGAAGACTAATTCGACGGACCGCAGACTCGCAAGAGGCTGCACTAAATAAAAATAGTTCCCGCATCGCTACGGCGTCGGGAACTATCCTACGGGAATAGCTCAGTTGGTAGAGCACTGGTCTCCAAAACCAGGTGTCGGGAGTTCGAGCCTCTCTTCCCGTGCTAAAAAGAAGATAATATGTTTAAGAAGTTTGTAAATTATTGCAAGACTTGTTACGACGAACTTGCGCATAAAACAACTTGGCCAAGTTATGCCGAACTCAACCACAGTGCAGTGATTGTATTATCTGCTTCCCTTGTCATTGCAGTTGTGGTGTTCGCTATGGACTCTCTGTTCAAGTGGGCAATGAGCATGGTTTATCCAGGTTAATCATTTTCAAGAAAAATGGCTAAGACAGAAAAAAAATGGTACGTGCTTCGTGCTGCCAGCGGAAAAGAATTCAAAGTAAAGGAATATATCGACGCTGAGATTAAGCACAACCCATTACTTCAGGCGCATGTTTCGCAAGTGGTTCTGCCGCTCGAGAAACACGCATCTTTGCGTAATGGCAAAAGAGTAATCAAGGAGAAAATATCTCTCCCCGGTTATGTATTCGTAGAAGCTGCCCTCGTAGGCGACGTAGCACACACGCTGCGTTTCATGCCGAACGTTTTAGGCTTTCTTGGAGGCTTGGACAACCCCTCACCAGTTCCGCAGTCGGAAATCAACCGTATGCTCGGTTCATGCGAGGAAACGGAGATTGAAGACAACATCGACATCCCGTACGTAGTTGACGAGACTGTCAAGGTGACAGACGGACCGTTCTCTGGCTTCAGCGGCATCATCGAAGAGGTGAATGTCGAGAAGCGCAAACTAAAGGTGATGGTCAAGATCTTCGGACGCAAAACTCCGTTGGAATTAGGTTTTATGCAAGTCGAAAAAGAAGGCTAACGCAAGGTTACGAATGCGTTCAGAATTCTTTTATATTAAATCAATTTAAATATTAACAGACAAAATGGCTAAAGAAGTTGCTGGATTAATCAAATTACAGATTAAAGGTGGCGCTGCGAATCCTTCTCCTCCAGTAGGACCTGCACTTGGTTCTAAGGGTATTAACATCATGGGATTCTGCAAAGAGTTCAACGCCAGAACCCAGGATAAGGCAGGCAAGGTAATTCCTGTTGTTATCACTTACTACACCGATAAATCGTTCAGCTTCGAACTTAAGACTCCTCCTGCAGCAGTACAGCTGAAAGAGGCAGCTAAAGTTAAGAGTGGCTCAGCTCAGCCTAACCGCCAGAAAGTTGGTAAAGTAACTTGGGAGCAGGTAAAAGCAATCGCTGAGGACAAACTGAAAGATTTGAACTGCTTTACAGTTGCATCGGCTATGCGACTCGTTGCTGGTACAGCAAGAAGTATGGGTATCACTGTAGAGGGAGACTTCCCTGAAAATGTTTAATAACTTCAATTTTTAAGAAATGAAACTGACAAAAAATCAAAAATCAGTAGCTGACAAGGTTGAAGCAGGGAAGATGTACACATTGAAAGAGGCTTCAGAGCTGGTAAAGGAAATTACCACAACCAAGTTTGACGCTTCTCTCGATATCGACGTACGCTTGGGCGTAGACCCGCGTAAGGCTAACCAGATGGTTCGCGGCGTGGTTTCTCTTCCCAACGGTACCGGTAAGGTAACACGCGTACTCGCTCTCTGTACTCCCGATCAGGAGGCTGCTGCTAAGGAAGCAGGTGCTGACTACGTAGGTCTTGACGAGTATATCGATAAGATCAAGGGTGGTTGGACAGACGTCGACGTTATTATCACTATGCCGTCATGCATGGGTAAGATTGGTCCTATCGGCCGTATCCTCGGTCCGCGCGGATTGATGCCTAACCCTAAGAGCGGCACCGTAACAATGGACGTTGCCAAGGCTGTTAAGGAAGTAAAGCAGGGTAAGATTGATTTCAAGGTTGACAAGGCTGGTATTATCCACACTTCAATCGGTAAGGTAAGCTTCTCTTCGGAGGCAATCTATCAGAATGCTAAGGAGTTCATCGCTACCATCATCAAGCTCAAGCCTGCTGCTGCTAAAGGTACATACATCAAGAGTATCTTTATTTCAAGCACTATGAGTAAGGGTATCAAGGTTGATCCTAAATCAGTTGAGTAACTCTAAAAGTTTTGTAAAATGAAGAAAGAAGTAAAAGATACTATTATTGCCGAACTCGGTGCGAAGCTGAAGGAGTTCCCTCACTTCTACATCGTTGACCTCGCAGGTCTCAACGCCGAGGCTACAAGCAACCTCCGCCGCAAGTGCTTCAAGAACGAGATCAAGATGATCGTCGTTAAGAACACACTTCTCCGCGAGGCTTTCCAGGCAAGCGACATTGATTTCGAGCCTCTGTACGGCGCTCTCAAGGGCACTACAGCAGTTATGTTCGCTCACACAGCTAACGTACCGGCTAAGCTCCTGAAGGAATACGCTAAGGATGGCGTACCTGCACTCAAGGGTGCATATGCTGAGGAGACAATCTTCGGCGCAGATCAGCTCGAGGCTCTCGTAGCTATCAAGAGCAAGAGCGAGGTTATTGCAGACATTGTTGCACTGCTCCAGTCGCCTGCAAAGAACGTTATCTCTGCTCTTCAGTCAGGCGCAAACACTATTCACGGTGTGCTTAAGACTTTGGGCGAGCGTCCTGAGTAATATAACTACAAGTCAAAGAACATTAACATTAAAAACAATTAAAATTTAAATACAATGGCAGATATTAAAGCTCTTGCTGAAGAATTGGTAAATCTTACAGTAAAGGAAGTAAACGAGTTGGCAACAGTCCTCAAGGACGAGTATGGTATTGAGCCTGCTGCTGCAGCTGTAGCTGTAGCTGCTGGTCCTGTAGCAGGTGGTGCTGATGCAGCTGAGGAGAAGACATCTTTCGATGTTATCCTCGCTGAGGTAGGTGGCGCTAAGCTCCAGGTTGTAAAGGCAGTTAAGGAAGCTTGTGGTCTCGGCTTGAAGGAAGCTAAGGACCTCGTAGACGCTGCTCCTGCTAAGATCAAGGAAGGTCTCTCTAAGGAAGAGGCTGAGAACTTGAAGAAGGCTATCGAGGAGTCAGGTGCTAAGGTAGAGCTCAAGTAATAACAGCTTACAATTCAAATGTCGGGTTTAACGCTGCTAAGCAGTATTTAGGAAAGGTTAACCCGATATTTTAAAATTAGCAAATATGGTTAGGATCTTCCAAGTAGGTGGGTCCTAACCTTTTTGTGTCTTTCCGCTTATTTCGATTTTTTATCACCCATAATAACTTCTGATGGCTTCAAAAATTGTTGATAACAGAGTAAATTTTGCCAGCGTCCATAATCCGTTGCCATATCCGGATTTCCTCGATGTGCAGTTAAAGTCTTTCAAGGACTTCTTACAGTTAGACACTCCGCCTGAGGAACGCAAGAATGACGGTTTGTATAAGGTGTTCTCTGAGAACTTCCCTATCACCGACACACGTAACAATTTCGTTCTTGAGTTCTTGGATTACTATATCGACCCGCCACGCTACTCAATTGACGAGTGCCTTGAGCGCGGTCTTACATATAGCGTACCTTTGAAGGCTAAGATGAAACTCTACTGTACGGATCCCGAGCACGAAGACTTCGGCACATTCATACAGGACGTTTTCCTTGGCACTATCCCTTACATGACATCCAACGGTACGTTCGTCATCAACGGTGCAGAGCGCGTAGTAGTTTCGCAGTTGCACCGCTCGCCGGGCGTGTTCTTCGGTCAGGGTGTGCATGCTAACGGTACTGTGCTCTACTCGGCACGTATCATCCCGTTCAAGGGTTCGTGGATTGAGTTCGCTACCGACATCAACAACGTGATGTACGCATACATCGACCGTAAGAAGAAGTTGCCCGTAACAACTCTTCTGCGCGCCATGGGCTTCGAGCAGGACAAGGATATCCTCCAGATATTCGACCTTGCAGAGGAAGTGAAGGTGAACAAGAAGAACATGAAGGCTGCCATCGGCCGCAAGCTCGCCGCACGTGTGCTGAAGACCTGGAACGAGGACTTCGTAGACGAGGATACGGGCGAGGTTGTGTCTATCGAGCGCAACGAGGTTATCATGGAGCGCGAGACTGTGCTCACAGAAGAGAACATCGACGACATCCTCGAGTCGGGCAACGCTTCAGTGCTTCTCCACAAGGACGTAGAGGCAGCTTCACGCTACTCAATCATTTTCAACACTCTCGCTAAAGACCCCTCTAACTCTGAGAAGGAGGCTGTGCTCTACATCTACCGTCAGCTCCGCAACGCTGACCCGGCTGATGACGCATCGGCACGCGAGGTGTTCCAGAACATATTCTTCTCTGACAAGCGCTACGACCTCGGCGAAGTTGGTCGCTACCGCATCAACAAGAAGCTCGGTCTCGACATCGACTCTGAGACACGCGTTCTTACAAAGGAGGATATCATCGCCATCATCCGCTATCTCATCCAGTTGGTTAACTCTAACGCAACTGTTGACGATATCGACCACCTCTCTAACCGCCGCGTACGCACAGTAGGCGAGCAGCTCAGCAACCAGTTCTCTATCGGTCTGGCACGTATGAGCCGCACAATCCGCGAGCGCATGAACGTGCGTGACAACGAGGTGTTCCAGCCGACAGACCTTATCAACGCCAAGACAATCTCGAGCGTTGTAAGCTCGTTCTTCGGCACCAACCCGCTCTCGCAGTTCATGGATCAGACCAACCCGCTTGCCGAGGTTACTCACAAGCGTCGTCTCTCGGCACTCGGTCCTGGCGGTCTGTCACGTGAGCGTGCAGGCTTCGAGGTGCGAGACGTACACTATACACACTACGGACGTCTTTGCCCGATTGAGAGCCCTGAGGGTCCGAACATCGGTCTTATCTCGTCTCTCTGCGTTTACGCAACTATCAACGAGCTCGGCTTCATCGCCACTCCTTACCGCCGCGTAAAGGATTCGCTCGTCGACCTTAATAACGACCACGTAGTATACCTCACCGCTGAGGAAGAGGAAGACCACGTAATCGGTCAGGGTAACGCTCCTCTGCGCGAGGACGGCTCGTTCATCCGCGACAACGTTAAGTGCCGTCAGAACGCCGAGTTCCCGGTTGTGCCGCCATCAGACGTAGACCTCATGGACGTCTCTCCGCAGCAGATTGCATCTGTATCGGCAGGTCTTATCCCGTTCTTGGAGCACGACGACGGTCACCGCGCACTCATGGGATGTAACATGATGCGCCAGGCAGTGCCATTGCTCCACAACGACGCACCTATCGTAGGTACTGGTCTTGAGAAGCAGGTGTGCGAGGACTCTCGTACAATGATTACTGCAGAGGGTGAGGGCGTTATCGAATACGTAGACGCTACAACAATCCGCATCCTCTACGACCGCACCGACGACGAGGAGTTCGTAAGCTTCGAGCCGGCTCTCAAGGAGTACCGCATTCCGAAGTTCCGCCGCACCAACCAGAACATGACCATCGACTTGCGTCCTATCTGCAACAAGGGTCAGCGCGTTAAGAAGGGCGACATCCTCACAGAGGGTTACGCTACAGAGAACGGCGAGCTCGCGCTCGGTCGCAACCTCCTCGTGGCTTACATGCCGTGGAAGGGTTACAACTATGAGGACGCCATCGTGCTTTCAGAGCGCATGATTCGCGACGACGTGCTTACATCTGTACACGTAGACGAGTACTCACTCGACGTTCGCGAGACAAAGCGCGGCATGGAGGAGTTCACAAGCGATATTCCTAACGTTTCGGAGGAAGCTACAAAGGACCTCGACGACAACGGTATCGTTCGCATCGGTGCACGCATCGAGCCGGGCGACATCCTCATCGGTAAGATTTCGCCGAAGGGCGAGAGCGACCCGTCACCGGAGGAGAAGCTGCTCCGCGCCATCTTCGGCGACAAGGCTGGCGACGTGAAGGACTCTTCACTCAAGGCTAACCCGTCGCTCAGCGGTGTGGTTATCGACAAGAAGCTCTTCTCTCGTGCCGTCAAGACACGCGAGTCGAAGAAGCAGGACAAGGTGATTCTCGCCAAGATTGACGAGGAGTACGAGGCAAAGAACGACGACTTGAAGGATATTCTCGTCGACAAGCTCCTCACACTCACCGAGGACAAGGTTTCGCAGGGTGTTAAGGACTACTCTGGTGCAGAGATCATCACAAAGGGCACAAAGTTCACAGCTACAATGCTGAAGAATCTCGAGTACGACGGCATTCAGTCGAACGACTGGACCGGCGACGAGCACACCGACAAGCTCATCTCTAAGCTCATCATGAACTACATACGCAAGTACAAGCTGCTCGACGCAGAACTCAAGCGTAAGAAGTTCGCCATCACCATCGGCGACGAGCTGCCTTCAGGCATCCTCCAGATGGCTAAGGTATACGTTGCAAAGAAGCGTAAGATCGGCGTAGGTGATAAGCTCGCAGGTCGTCACGGTAACAAGGGTATCGTTTCGAAGATTACACGTATGGAGGATATGCCGTTCCTCGAGGACGGTCGTCCGGTCGACTTGGTATTGAACCCGCTCGGTGTGCCTTCTCGTATGAACCTCGGTCAGATCTTCGAGGCTATCCTCGGTGCTGCCGGCCGTAAGCTCGGCGTCAAGTTCGCTACACCTATCTTCGACGGTGCTCACCTTGAGGACCTCTCTGAATGGACAGACAAGGCAGGTCTGCCGCACCTCTGCTCTACACACCTTTATGATGGTGAGACAGGCGAGCGCTTCGACCAGCCGGCTACAGTAGGTGTGACATACTTCTTGAAACTCGGTCACATGGTTGAGGACAAGATGCACGCCCGTTCAATCGGTCCGTACTCGCTCATCACACAGCAGCCACTCGGTGGTAAGGCACAGTTCGGTGGACAGCGTTTTGGTGAGATGGAGGTTTGGGCTATCGAGGCGTTCGGTGCCAGCCACGTGCTTCAGGAAATTCTGACAATCAAGTCCGACGATACAGTGGGCCGTTCAAAGGCTTACGAGGCTATCGTTAAGGGCGACCCAATGCCTACACCGGGCATCCCAGAGTCGCTCAACGTGCTCCTGCATGAGCTCCGCGGTCTTGGTCTGAGCATCAAACTTGATTAATCCGAACATCCCAAAACTATAGAAATATATGGCTTTCAAGAAAGATACAAAAGTTAAGAATAATTTCACGAAGATTACCATCGGTCTTGCCTCTCCGGAGGAGATCCTGGAAAATTCGTATGGTGAGGTTACCAAGCCTGAGACCATCAACTACCGCACCTACAAGCCCGAGCGCGACGGCTTGTTCTGCGAGCGCATCTTCGGTCCGACACGCGACTATGAGTGCGCCTGCGGCAAGTACAAGCGCATCCGCTACAAGGGCATTGTCTGCGACCGATGCGGTGTTGAGGTAACTGAGAAGAAGGTACGCCGTGAGCGCAGCGGACACATCGAGCTCGTTGTGCCCGTAGCTCACATCTGGTACTTCCGCTCGCTGCCTAACAAGATCGGCTATCTGCTCGGTATGCCGACAAAGAAACTCGATCAGGTTATCTACTACGAGAAGTACGTAGTTATCCAGCCCGGTGCGTTCGAAGGACGCACCGACGAGCAGGGCGACGAGTACAACGGTTCGCACAAGATGGACCTCCTTACTGAGGAGGAGTATCTCGACATCGTAGAGAACAAGCTCGGTGCTGAGAACGACCTTCTTGAGGACAGCGATCCGAACAAGTTCATCGCAAAGATGGGTGCAGAGGCTGTCTACGACCTTCTCGCAGGTCTCGACCTCGACTCTCTTTCATACGAGTTGCGCGACCGTGCCAACAACGACTCTTCGCAGCAGCGCAAGACAGAGGCTCTGAAGCGTCTGCAGGTTGTAGAGGCATTCCGTGGAAGCAAGGGCGTCAACCGTCCGGAGTGGATGATCATGAAGATTATCCCGGTTACTCCGCCGGAGCTCCGTCCGCTCGTGCCGCTGGATGGCGGTCGTTTCGCAACATCCGACCTCAACGACCTCTATCGTCGTGTAATTATCCGTAACAACCGTCTGAAGCGTCTCGTAGAGATCAAGGCTCCTGAGGTTATCCTCCGCAACGAGAAGCGTATGCTCCAGGAGGCGGTAGACAGCCTCTTCGACAACTCACGCAAGTCGAGCGCCGTTAAGAGCGACGCCAACCGTCCGCTCAAGTCACTCTCTGACTCTTTGAAGGGTAAGCAGGGCCGTTTCCGTCAGAACCTCCTCGGTAAGCGTGTCGACTATTCAGCACGTTCGGTTATCGTTGTAGGTCCGGAGCTGAAGATGGGCGAGTGCGGTCTGCCGAAGCTCATGGCAGCCGAGCTCTACAAGCCGTTCATCATCCGCAAGCTCATCGAGCGCGGCATCGTGAAGACCGTTAAGAGCGCAAAGAAGATCGTAGACCGTCGCGAGCCGGTTATCTGGGACATCCTCGAGAACGTAATGAAGGGCCACCCGGTAATGCTCAACCGTGCGCCGACACTTCACCGTCTCGGTATCCAGGCGTTCCAGCCGAAGCTCATCGAGGGCAAGGCTATCCAGCTCCACCCGTTGGCATGTACGGCGTTCAACGCCGACTTCGACGGCGACCAGATGGCTGTTCACCTTCCGTTGAGCAACGAGGCTATCCTCGAAGCTCAGGTGCTGATGCTTCAGAGCCACAACATCCTCAACCCTGCCAACGGTGCTCCTATCACAGTGCCGTCACAGGATATGGTGCTCGGTCTCTACTATATCACAAAGCTCCGTCCGGGTGCAAAGGGCTCAGGCCTTTCGTTCTACGGCGACGAGGAAGCTATCATTGCTTACAACGAGGGCAAGTGCGACCTCCACGCTCCGGTTAAGGTGATCGTGAAGGACGTAGTGGACGGCCAGTTCCAGAAGCGCATGGTGGAGACATCTGTAGGACGTGTCATCGTCAACCAGATTATCCCTGAGGAAGTAGGTTTCTTCAACGATATCATCTCTAAGAAGACTCTGCGCGGACTCATCTCCGACGTAATCAAGGCTGTAGGTATGGCTCGTGCCTGCGAGTTCCTCGACGGCATCAAGAACCTCGGTTACCGTATGGCTTACGTTGCAGGTCTTTCGTTCAACCTCGACGATATCATCATTCCGCCAGAAAAGAAGGAAATCGTGGAGCGCGGTCACGAAGAGATTCGCGCAATCCAGGACAACTATAACATGGGCTTCATCACTGAGAACGAGCGTTACAACCAGGTGATCGATACCTGGACTCACGTGAACAACGACCTCGCAAGCATCCTTATGAAGGAGATGACAGAGGCCGACCAGGGCTTCAACGCCGTATTCATGATGCTCGACTCTGGTGCCCGTGGTTCTAAGGACCAGATCAAGCAGCTTTCTGGTATGCGTGGTCTTATGGCTAAGCCTATGAAGGCAGGTGCCGAGGGTCATCAGATTATCGAGAACCCGATTATCTCTAACTTCAAGGAGGGTATGTCGGTGCTCGAGTACTTCATCGCTTCGCACGGTGCCCGTAAGGGTCTTGCCGATACCGCTATGAAGACAGCCGACGCCGGTTACCTTACACGTCGTCTTGTAGACGTTTCGCACGACGTAATCATCTCTGAGGAGGATTGCGGCACACTGCGCGGACTTGTCTGCACCGCTCTTAAGAACGGCGACGAGGTGGTTTCTTCTCTCGGCGAGCGCATCCTCGGTCGTGTGTCAGTACACGACGTTGTCGACCCGCGCACTGGCGAGGTTATCGTCAACGCTGGCGAGGAGATCACAGAGGCTAAGGCACAGCTTATCGAGGACTCTCCAATCGAGAGCGTAGAGATTCGTTCGGTGCTCACTTGCGAGAGCAAGAAGGGCGTCTGCATGAAGTGTTACGGTCGAAACCTCGCTACACAGCGCATGGTACAGCTCGGCGAGGCTGTCGGTGTCATCGCAGCTCAGGCTATTGGTGAGCCGGGTACACAGCTTACTCTCCGTACCTTCCACGCCGGTGGTGTGGCTGGTAACGCAGCAGCCAACGCTTCTATCACAGCAAAGAACGACTGCAAGCTTAAGTTCGAGGACCTCCGTGTCGTTCCGTTCGTAGAGAACAACGGCGAGAAGGACGTCAACTGCCAGATGGTTGTGAGCCGTCTTACAGAGTTGCAGTTCGTCGACCCGAATACCGACATCGCACTCGCTTCTGTCAACGTGCCTTACGGTTCTTCGCTCTACTTCAAGGATGGCGACGTTGTGAAGAAGGGCGACCTCATCGCCAAGTGGGACCCATTCAACGCCGTTATCGTTACAGAGTACGCAGGTACGCTCCGCTTCAACGACGTTATCGAGGGCATCACATACCGCGCTGAGACCGACGAGGCGACAGGTCTTACCGAGAAGATCATCACCGACTCTAAGGACAAGTCGAAGGTTCCGACCTGCGACGTGCTCGACGCAAACGGCGAGATTATCGGTACATACAACTTCCCGGTAGGCGGCCACGTAGTATGCGACGACGGTCAGACCGTGAAGACCGGTACCACACTCGTTAAGATTCCACGTGCAGCAGGTTCTGCAGGCGATATCACCGGTGGTCTCCCACGTGTAACCGAGCTCTTCGAGGCTCGCAACCCGTCTAACCCAGCTGTCGTATCAGAAATCGACGGTGAGGTGACAATGGGTAAGGTGAAGCGTGGCAACCGCGAGATCATCGTTACATCGAAGACCGGCGACCAGCGCAAGTACCTCGTATCGCTCTCTAAGCAGATTCTTGTACAGGAGCACGACGCCGTACGCGCAGGCACACCGCTTTCTGACGGTATCATCACTCCGGGCGACATCCTCGCCATCAAGGGTCCTACCGCCGTTCAGGAGTACATCGTTAACGAGGTGCAGGACGTTTACCGTCTGCAGGGTGTGAAGATCAACGACAAGCACTTCGAGATTATCGTTCGTCAGATGATGCGCAAGGTACAGATTGACGAGCCGGGCGATACAACATTCCTCGAGCAGGAGATGGTAGACAAGCTCGACTTTGCTGAGGAGAACGACCGCATCTGGGGCAAGAAGTACGTCACCGACGCTGGTGACTCTGACGTGCTCAAGGTTGGTCAGATCGTTTCGGCACGCAAGCTGCGCGACGAGAACTCAAGCCTCAAGCGCCGCGACCTCCGTCTCGTTCAGGTTCGCGACACCGTGCCTGCTACATCTACACAGATTCTGCAGGGTATCACACGTGCCGCTCTCCAGACCAAGAGCTTCATCTCGGCTGCTTCGTTCCAGGAGACAACCAAGGTGCTCAACGAGGCTGCTATCCGCGGTAAGGTAGACTTCCTTGAGGGTATGAAGGAGAACGTTATCTCTGGTCACCTCATCCCGGCAGGTACCGGTCTGCGTCAGTGGGACAAGCTCATCGTGGGTTCACGCGAAGAGTACGACCGCATGCAGGCTAACCGCCGCAACGTGACCGACTACTCTAACGAGGAGTCTGCTGAATAAAGCATAAATCCATATATCACTGTCTGGTTCTTTAGCCGGACAGCGGTATAAACCATAAAAGAGAAAACGCTGCAAGCGAGTCTTAACCGACTGCTTGCAGCGTTTTTATTGTATATGTACGTATATATAATTATACCCTTTCGGGTGTAATATCAAACAATTCGCTTGATATTACACCCGAAAGGGTATAAACACGATGCTTCAAACCATCATCTTAGCATCAGCATCCTTTTCAGAATAAGTCGTTTGTACTGCCGTTTGAAGTCGTCTGGCAGGAACGACGCCTCTATAAGTTCAATCCATTTCATCAGCGCCTTGCGGAATTTCTTCGCAATGTTGTCGAGCACCTTCTCGTTCACGCCCGAAGCTATTATCGACTTCTCGAAGTCGCTGCGCCTTATGCGTGCCTTCTTGCCGTTGAGCGTCAGCGCCAGTTCCTCCTTGTCTTCTGGCATCACTATTGCGGTCGACAGCAGGTCGTAGGCAGGCGTCAGACAGTAGCCCATCGGCGACTTGTAGAGCGAGAAGTTCTTCAGGTGCATGTCAGAGTTGCCCGTAATCCACGAGAACACCACCACCTCCCAGTAGTTCACGAGGTCGAGCTGCGGCACCGCCGAATACTTCTTTATGTGCTTCGCAATCTGCTCGTACGAACCCTTGTACTTATACTCGGTGAGTCGCTCCGTGAGCTGGCACATGTCCTCCATCGCAATCTTCGATCCGTCGCGTTCGCGGTCGATGCGCCGTGTTATATAGCACAGCTCTCCGTCGGCAAAGCGAATGAGCGAGTGGGGCACGACGGCTATCTTCGCCGCCTCCGCCATGTGCATCGTCAGGTCCTCCAGTTCGGGCAGTGCACGATAGGCGTCGGTCTGTGGTTTCAGAATGTAGCGTCCCCACAGACCTACGATTGTGAAGCGGTCGGGCTCGTTCTTTCCGCCCGGGTTCACGTCGAGCGACAGCTTCGCCTGCACGCCGGTCAGCGTGGTCTGCGCCCTCACCACCTGCTTTGCGAGGTCGGCTATCTCGCTGCGTCTGTAGGGCAGCGCCGGCACCTCCTTCACGCCGAACATCTTTCGTGCGCAGGCAGGGTGGAAGTCCTTCTGTCCCTCCTTCAGCGGCTTGTAACAGTAAAGGCATTTTTCCATAATCAAGAGTTTTTTAGTTAGCAATACCTCAGTTCGGGTTGTGCGCCGTGCCGTCTGCTCCCTCTTCCGGCACCACGCTCACCGCTCCGATGCAGTCCTTGCAGCAGGCGAGCAGCAGCGACATACGGTCGCGCTGGTTTATCTTCCAGCTGCGTTCAGCGATGTTCAGCAGCCATCCCTCCGGCACCAGTCCGTCGAAGAACGGGAAGAGAACCTTGTCCTCATACGGTTCTTCGCGCAGCGGCATCGTGAGACTGATTGGCTCAGCGCCCTCCGCCGCGAGATACCCGCTGTCGTAGACAAACTGAAATCCGTTTTCGTCCTCCGTCAGCCGACCTGCGTAGCGGTCGTACATGTATATCTTTGCACTCTTCATATGTTGTGGTGTTGAGATGTTGAGCTGTTAAGATGTTGTGGCACCGCTCCCACTTCGTGTCCGAACAGTGCGAGCACCTGATTTATCTTGTCTATGCGGAGCGTCTCCTTTCCCTGCTCCAGTTCGCGTACGAAGCGCAGTCCCACGCCCGACTTTTCCGCCAGATCCACCTGCGTGAGGTTGAACATGCGTCGGCGTTCCTTTACAAATGCGGATATTGATGTCTCCATATATATACAATTATACCCTTTCTGGTGCAAATATATAAAATTTATTTGATATTGCACCCGAAAGGGTATAATTATTCTTTCATTTTACTTATTACCTTAAATTAGCAGACAAAGTCTTTCCTTATATTCTTTGGATTTTTATCGTGCGCATACGCATATCTGCACGATAAAAATCCAAAGATGTTCAAATTAGGACACGACGCCACTTCCGTTTCCTGCGAGCCTATCTCAACACGCCTCCATTTGCGTATGTCTTGTATACGGCTGTACATTGACGCACTATCTCGTCCCACTGGTAGCCGTTGTAGGTAGATTATTGTTATCCAATGACTTGCTTTCTTGTAAAAATAACAAGTCTGCTAATCTAAGGAGATATGTCATTGTCCTGTAAAGTTTCAGTACGTGAAAAAATCTACCATATCTTCCAGAATTGCCGTAACTTGCACATTGCGAGCACGATAAAGGCTGGTAGATAGGCTTTCGAGAGCGATATCTACCAGCCTATCTACCAGTCTATCGTAAGCGGATACGTTTACAGTCAACCTATTTCTCTATATACATTTTGCGCGAAAGCGCATTGCCTATTTTCACAATGTAGAGGCCATTGTTTAGGGGAACGGTGACATTCGCGGCATTGGGCGTCTCGCTATAAACCACTTTCCCGTCAAGTCCGCAAACGGTAATATTCGTATTGGTGGGCAAGCCCGTCAGGCTGATACCTCCCTTCGTTGCTCGCAGCAACAAAGCGTCATTGCCGACTTGCGATATTCCAGTGGCATCGCCCACGTTTACCGTCCTGCGCGAATTTACCACCACATCGCCATTGGCGGAAATCAAAGTGCCGTCGGGAATGACTATGGTGTAGCCTTTATCGGATGTCAGCGGCGTGCCTTCAAAGTCGGCTTTCAGCACCCATTGACCGTCTTCCTCCGTCAGCGTGGGCATCACTTCCTTGACCATTTCCGAATTGTCGCCATACCACAGTTGCACCTTTGGATCACTGGACAGCATCACAGCTTGATTATAGTAGAATGCCACTTCACCTAGCACGTCCGTCGGGTGGTTGTCGAATAGGCTGCACCACACGTAGTTAATCGATGGCAGTGGCTCTTCGTAGCCGCCTACAAAATGCAATACGGCTTTCTTGTTTGTGATGTCGGGGCGGTACATGGCATAGACAGTTCCTTCTGGTATTTCAAGGGCGAAGTTTACGCCTTTCTCGAATTTTATATATTCACCAAAATCCACACATACTTGTCCTAAGTCCCAATCCCATGTGGCTTGAAATGGAAACTGGCGTACTGGCACGCCCTCGCGATACAAGACGGCTTGTTGTTCATCACTCTCAGTTTCCGTACCCCAATAGAAGGTCATTAGATTTGCTTTTGCAAGAGTGGAACCGTCTACAATGTCCGTGTGGAATTCGCCGAGGTCGGTGGGAATAGTGAACGAATATCTAACTTCATCATTATCGATGTCAGGCTCACCTTCTTTGTAAAAAGTTCCTTCGTCAATAACCACGGTGAAAGTTTCACCTTTTGGCAGAACAAGAGCTTCGTCGAACATTACTTCTACTGTCCCTTGTTGTGTAGTTGAGACATTCGAACTGTCATGTCCATGATAATTGTTTATGGCAAGTTTACCTTCGGCAATCACTTCATCTCCCTTATATACTTTGGCAGTGGAGTCGTTAAGCGATAATAGTTCTTGGTATGTAAAATCAATCTGCCGCAATGGCCAATAAGCGGCACGAATATCAAGTGAGCATTGCTTAAATGTTAGCTCTGTAGCTTGCGCTGATATTGAAGTCGTTAAGCCCAACACCACAACGATTGTAAGAATATACTTTTTCATGTGATTACTTTTTTACGATTATTTTTTTTGTTGTTAATGTACCGCTCGCGTCAGAGACGGAAACGATATAGAAGCCACGTGGCAAATTCATCTCAATAGATGCATTTCTGCCGAATTTGGCGGATTTATACTCTCGACCAGACATATCTGTTACCCTCACCGTTGCAGGATTATTCAATCCATGTATGGACAAAGTTCCTTCGCTATATCCAATTAATACTTTTGGGGGCGAAGAGACAGATAAAATGCCTGTTGCCTCTTTGGGGTTATATACAGGGCGTATGTTTTTCCCCGTATATTTTAATCCTATCATTTTACTAGCGCCAGCACCAGTATCATAATAAATACAATAAGCTCTTTCTGGGACATAGGTAGTTGAATCTGGAACGCCGTTATTGTAGATGTCGCATTTCGCTTCACCCATCCATAATACAGCCGATTGTCCTTCTGGTAGTTCATATTGTGCCCCAGGGCCAGCTCCCGCCCCTGCTGCTGGAATAAAAATACTATTCGTATTGGGACCACAGAAACGTTGTCCTTTTACATCATTCTCTTCAATTATCCCATTACTCCAGCACATCATTGTTAGTTCGTACTGTTCTTCTTGTGTAGGCATGCGCCAACCACTGCCCCATAGATTCACTGCTGCATCATATTCTGTTCCACTTATATTCCAGCCAATATCAATGCATTCATAAAATTCACCATATCTAGAATCTTGAATAATTTTCCCTGTATAATATAGATAATTCTCTGGGACAAACCAATCCTTTGGCTCAACTTCGCCCCAAGCAAAGAAATCGCCATATTCTTCGGGCGCGTTGGCACCAATGTTACAAGTTGCCCATAGAGTTCCACTTGGCAGGCCTAAATCAGCATAATCATGCCCCGCGTGAGTTCCACTTACCCAATGTGCTGGAATCTTATTTTGCGCATTGCAAATGACTGCAAAAATCATTAGTAATGCAGTAATAATGTATCTCATACCGTGCCATTTTATTGGGTGCGATGCTGAATACGCGCATCGCCCCCGTTATTTCATTGTTATTTTACCTTACAACAAGTTTCCTCGATGATATTTCTTGTTTAGTCTCTACAGACACAACGTATATTCCTTTCCCCCATTGTAGAAGGCATAGAAACATGTGTCTCTGTCCCGTTACATGTGGAATGTGCCAAAGTGGCTCAACGGATATTTTCCGTGGCAGGGGATGTTTGTTAATTTTTCTTTTTGGAGTTAGTGGTCAAAATAAAAAAATGAAAGTCTTACGACGAATGAGAGATGCAGTCTATTCTGCTGCAATAGATCTATTCTCTACTCTTTTATGAGAGTAAGCACGTTTAGAATATAAAGACAATTTAGTTTTAGATTTTTGCTTATACATCCTTTTGCCAACGAAGATAGAATATTATAATTTAAAATGCAAGCGACAGTCGAAAAAACTTTGGTATTTAAGTTTATTTTATAGTGCGTTTGGATTTAGTAACATCTATTAACGTGCAAAAAAACAACTTGGACATCTTGGGTTAAAGCGTTGAGTTGACTATTTCGGTCTTAGTTGTAAAGCTAATTGAGTCAATTAAGATGAAAAAACGGGCTCCAATAATGCGATTGTGTGAAATTTTTGGGTGTTTGTATGACGGATTATGTGAAATTTTTGGTGTTTATAGTGCGGATTATGTGAAAAATATGGGTGACTATTGTGTGGATTATGTGAAAAGTGTTATCTTTGCACATATAATAAATGAATCGGAATATGGATAAACTGCTCAAAAGAAAGGTAGATAACTACTTGTTGGAATGGAAGAACAATCCAGACCGTAAACCACTTATTATTAAAGGTGCCCGACAGGTTGGCAAGACTCGTTCTATTGAATGGTTTGCCAGCCAGAACTATCAATGTGTTATTCAGATTAATTTTGTAGAGCAAAAGAGGTATAGGGATATCTTTGAAGATGGGTTTGAAGTTGATGCGATTCTGAAGAACATCTCCTTGCTTAATCCTGAATTGAAGTTTATACCCGGTAATACGCTTTTCTTTTTTGATGAGTTGCAGGCATGTCCCAATTGTGCCACATCATTGAAGTTTTTCAAACTCGATGGTCGGTTTGATGTAATTTGCTCCGGCTCATTGATGGGTATCAACTATCGTGAAATAGAGTCGAACAGTGTTGGTTACAAGGAAGATTACGAGATGCATTCTATGGACTTCGAAGAATTTCTATGGGCAAAAGGGTATTCAGAGGAATTTATAGACGACCTGTACCAGAATATGTTGGAGGTCAAACCTATAAACAATTTGCAGATGGACGTTCTTTTCGGTCTTTTCCGCGATTATGTTACTATAGGCGGTATGCCAGAGGTGGTAGATTCGTATATCAAGAACAACAATTTCAGCGGTACTTTGGCTATTCAGCGTCAGTTGCTGAAAGACTATGAGGAAGATATCACCAAGTATGTAGAAGGTTTGGACAAAGCTAAGGTGAAGGCTGTCTATAACCACATCTCTACGTTCCTTGCCAAAGAGAACAAGCGTTTCCAGATAACAAAGATAGGCAAGAACGCACGTAACAGAGATTATATGGGGTGTGTAGAGTGGCTTGCTGACGCTGGAGTCATCAATGTCTGCTATTGTCTTAATCAGCCGGAACTTCCGTTGAAGGGTAACTACGACCCTAAACTTTATAAGATTTACTACAAGGATACCGGTCTGCTGATTGCTTCTCTTGACGAAGAAGCTCAGGAGGACTTGAGGGCTAACAAGAATCTCGGCACGTACAAGGGAGCTGTCTATGAGAATATAGTTGGAGACATGCTTGTGAAGCAGGGTTACAATCTTTATTACTACAACAGCGACAGACCCGCACTCGAAATGGACTTCTTTGTAAGAGATGCCGATTCTTTGATTCCGGTAGAGGTGAAGGCTAATGACAACGCTACCGCCTCACTAAACAATCTGCTGAAAGAAGACAGGTATCCCGATATAAAATACGGCATCAAGTTGGGGTACAAGAATATCGGATTCAACGGCAAGTTCTATACATTCCCATACTTCCTGACGTTTCTGCTGAAGCGGTTCGTGGCAGAGAGGGGTAGGTTTTGAAAATGATTGTTTGAAAAATGATATTTTTAAAAATCATTTTTAGAAATGTGTTTTTTAGTCGCACCGCGCTACTTTTAGTAGAAACCTTACGGAGTTTCGCCAAAAAACGGTATATTTGCAATCGAAAGAAACAAGCGGCGGCGTGCGTTGAAGCGGCGCTGCCTGATAAACAGATACATACATGGCACGATTCTATTCGCTTAAAAAGAAGGATGAGGACGACGCGAAGACAGCCGATCCGTTCGGCGTGCTGCGTCCAAAAGTGAAGAATGCAGAACAACAACAAGTAAACATATACGACATGGCAAAAGCATACGTATTTCTTGCCGACGGCTTCGAGGACATCGAGGCGTTGGCACCAGTAGATATCCTCCGCCGCGGCGGACTCAACGTAAAGACAGTTAGCATCAACGCTACGGACATGGTGGCGTCGGCACACGGCGTGCAGGTGAAGGCGGACATGATGTTCGCTGATGCCGACTTCAGCGACGCCGACCTGCTCATGCTGCCCGGCGGAATGCCCGGCGCTAAGAACCTCGACGAGCATGAGGGCGTGCGCGCGGCGCTCGTGCGCCATGCCGAACAGCAGAAGCTCATCGGCGCCATCTGCGCTGCACCTATGGTGTTAGGCCATCTCGGGCTGCTCCGCGGCAAGCACGCTACGTGCTATCCGGGCTTCGAGACAGAGCTTGAGGGCGCCACATACACCGCCGAGCCTTGCACCGCCGACGGCAATATCATCACGGGCAAGGGTCCTGGCGCATCGTTCGCCTACGCCTACCGACTGCTCGAGGAGTTCAAGGGCGCGGGCGTCGTTGAGGAGTTGAAGAAAGGAATGATGTACGAGTTTTGAACATCCTCTCACAGGACATAATGTATCTGCCGGGAGTCGGCCCCAACAAAAAGGACGTGCTCAACAAGGAGTTGGGCGTGCGCACCTGGGGCGACCTTCTGGAGTACTATCCATATAAATATGTGGATAGGAGCCGCATCTATGCCATACACGAACTGCAGAGCGACATGCCGTTCGTGCAGATACGCGGCAGGATACTCTCGTTTGAGGAGTTCGAGATGTCGGCACGCAAGAAGCGTGTCGTGGCTCACTTCTCCGACGGTAGGGGAGTGGTCGACCTCGTGTGGTTCTCCGGCGCGCAGTACGTTTACAAGACCTACAAGGTGGGCGAAGACTACATCGTGTTCGGACGCCCCACGGTATACGGCGGGCGTTTCCAGTTCTCTCATCCCGAGATAGAACGCGCCTCCGAACTGCAGCTCTCCGAGATGGGCATGCAGCCCTACTACGTCACTACCGAGCAGATGAAGAAGCGCAACATATCGTCGCGCGCCTTGGAGAAGATGGTGAAGGCGATGCTGCAGAAGATAACGGAGCCGATACCCGAGACGCTGCCCGACTTCATCGTGAACGCACGCCACCTCGTCTCGCGCGACACAGCCTTGCGCTGCGTCCACTATCCGAAGAACGCCATCGAGATGCAGAAGGCGCGCGAACGACTGAAGTTCGAGGAGCTGTTCTACGTTCAGCTCAACATCCTGCGCTACGCCTCCGACCATCGCCGCAAGTTCCGCGGCTACGTGTTCTCGCAGGTGGGCGACGACTTCCACCGCTTCTACTCCGAGAACCTTAAGTTCGAGCTCACCGGTGCGCAGAAGCGCGTCGTGCACGAGATACGCGACGACATGCGTTCGGGCCGTCAGATGAACCGCCTGCTGCAGGGCGACGTGGGCAGCGGAAAGACCCTCGTGGCGCTCATGACCATGCTCATAGCGCTCGGCAATGGCTATCAGGCGTGCATCATGGCGCCTACCGAGATACTCGCCGAGCAGCACTTCGCCACGATACAGGAGTTTCTGCGCGGTCTCGACATACGCGTCGAACTGCTGACGGGGCAGGTGAAGGGCAAACGGCGTCAGGAAGTGCTCGACGCCCTCATAGCCGGCGAGGTGAAGATACTCGTCGGAACGCATGCCGTGCTCGAAGACCCCGTGCGCTTCCAGCGACTCGGCGTGGCTGTTATCGACGAGCAGCACCGCTTCGGCGTGGCTCAGCGCGCACGCCTTTGGGCTAAGGGCGAGAACCCGCCCCACATACTCGTGATGACCGCAACGCCCATACCGCGCACACTCGCCATGACCATCTACGGCGACCTCGACGTGAGCATAATCGACGAACTGCCACCCGGCCGCAAGCCCGTGCAGACCATACACAAGTACGACAGTCAGATGACATCGCTCTACGCCGGCATACGCCAGCAGATACGACTCGGGCGTCAGGTCTACATCGTCTATCCGCTCATCACCGAGAGCGAGAAGAGCGACCTCAAGAACCTCGAGGAAGGCTACGCCGCGCTGTGCGACATCTTCCCCGAGTTCAAGATAAGCAAGGTGCACGGCAAGATGAAGTCGAAGGAGAAAGACGCCGAGATGCAGAAGTTCGTGTCGGGCGAGACGCAGATTCTCGTCGCAACCACCGTCATCGAGGTGGGCGTGAACGTGCCCAACGCCTCCGTCATGGTGATACTCGACTCGCAGCGCTTCGGACTCTCGCAGCTCCATCAGCTGCGCGGACGCGTAGGACGCGGCGCCGACCAGAGCTATTGCATACTCGTCACCACCTACAAGCTCTCCGCCGAGACGAGCAAGCGCATCGACATCATGTGCGAGACCAACGACGGATTTCGCATCGCTGAGGCCGACCTCAAGCTGCGCGGACCAGGCGACCTCGAAGGCACGCAGCAGAGCGGCATTGCCTTCGACCTGAAGATAGCCGACATAGCGCGCGACGGACAGATAATGACCATCGCACGCGAAGAAGCTCAGAAGATAATAGACGCCGACCCTACATGCACCTCGTCGGAGTACGCCATGCTCTGGCGCCGACTGCGCGAATTGCGCGATACGAACGTCAATTGGGCGGCAATTTCATAGCAACAAGCTGACAGACAGGCTGATACGACGGTGTGTCTGTCGGCTTGTTTTTTTGCTTTATAGCTGCAAAGAAAATGTTAAACTTCGTACAAAAACTGTTAATGCAGAGCGAATCATGTAATATTATTCAATATTTTTTCGTATCTTTGCAACGCAATGTTCAAAATGCTATGCCAACATTGCAAATTAACTACTACTGATATCGAATATACTACAATTCGATGACCATCTTTTTGAAGGAATGATATACTCATTCTATTTTAAAAAAAACTGCCTGAAGAATGAATTTGAAGAAAATCGTTAAGACATTTGCAATATCGATGTTGCTCGCCGTTACTTCTACAACCGCCAACGCACAAGACCTTCTTGCACGCCAGGCGCCGGTAGACCGTAAGATGGCAGCCGTCGACACAATCATGCTTCGCAACATCACTATGCGCGAAGAACTCGAATCGCCCTCTGCAGACCTCTACGCCAACTGGGACAACAAGTACGCTCACCGCGCTACGGAGCTTCCTGAGACATACAAGATAGACCTCCGCCACTTCACCATGCCTACCACAAGCCGTGTCATCACGAGCAACTTCGGTTCGCGTTGGGGACGCCAGCACAAGGGTCTCGACATCAAGGTGTACATCGGCGACACAATTCGCGCTGCCTTCTCTGGCAAGGTGCGCATCGTGCGCTACGAGGCAGGCGGCTACGGCAAGTATATCGTAATTCGCCACAACAACGGCCTGGAGACCATCTACGGCCACCTCTCAAAGCAGCTCGTCGAGGAGAACCAGGAGGTTCGTTCGGGCGAGGTTATCGGTCTCGGCGGCAATACAGGCCGCAGCACCGGTTCGCATCTCCACTTCGAAACACGTCTTTGCGGCGTTGCGCTCAACCCGGCGCTTATGTTCGACTTCCGCGCGCAGGACGTAACCGGCGACTACTACGCATTCAACAAAGAGACATACGACAACGAGTCGACCAACGCTACACGCTTGCGCGGTAAGCAGGATTCTTCTACTTACGCAAGCACCAAATCTTCGGACGACTACGCTACAAACAAGCGCACCACTTCTGGTCTTACCGACCAGATTTCTTACCACAAGGTGAAGAAGGGCGAGACATTGGACCGCATCGCAAAGAAGCGCGGCGTAACTGTAGAAAAGATCTGCAAGCTCAACCACATCACAAAGACGATGCGTCTGCGCCCAGGTCAGATTCTGCGCTACTCTTAAAGTGCTATCGGGGTGCTATTCAAGAACGCATAGCGCCATTCATAAGCGTATATTTTACGACTGTAACAACATAGCAAGGCGACGCCAAACAACTTGAAAGGGATTTTCGGGTTGTTTGGTGTCGCCTTTCTTTGTATATGACGCATTGTTAATTGTATACTTCTACGATGTTTTGTGTTTACGATTGTTTGTAGAAAATGTAAAAATGTGTAATTTTGCAAGCTGTAAGGCGCAAAGAATGTGCGCATGTTAATGATAATACAATAAGTTGTAATGATAACACAACAAGTGGTAATAATAACACAATAAAAAAGTATCAAGGATGACACAAGAGAGAGTTAGTTTTGGAAGTAAGTTGGGCATGGTTCTTGCCACAGCTGGATCGGCAGTAGGTTTAGGAAACGTGTGGCGTTTCCCTTATATGGCGGGCGACAACGGCGGCGCCGCCTTTATCCTTATATATATAATGTGCATAATGCTGCTCGGCATTCCCTGCATGATGAGCGAGTTTATCATCGGCAGACACGGAGCAGCCAACACCGCACGCGCCTACTCGCGCATGGACACGCATAAGGCGTGGCGCTTCGTGGGACTGATGGGCGTGCTCACGGGTTTCCTCATCACGGGCTATTATGCCGTGGTGTCGGGCTGGTGCCTGCAGTATATCTTCGCCTCGGGCGTGGGCGAGCTGAGCGGCGACCCGCAGTATATAGCCAGCTATTTCGCCGACTTCTCCGCATCGCCCGTGAAGCCGGTTTTATGGACTGTGGCGATACTCTGTATCACCCATTTCATCATTGTGCGCGGCGTGCGCGGCGGCATCGAGCGTGCGTCGAAAGCCTTCATGCCGACGCTCTTCGTGCTGCTGTTGGTGGTGGTTGTGAGTTCGTGTCTGTTGCCCGGCGGAATGAAGGGCGTAGAGTTTCTCTTCAAGCCCGACTTCTCGAAGGTGAGCGGCAAGGTGTTTCTCGCCGCAATGGGTCAGGCGTTCTACTCGCTGGGACTTAGCATGGGCTGCATAAGCACGTTCGCAAGCTATTTCTCGCGAGAGACCCATCTGCTGAAGTCGGCTGTGAACATCGCCGTCATCGACACGCTGGTGGCTATTCTCGCCGGACTCATGATCTTCCCTGCTGCCTTCAGCGTGGGCGTAAGCCCCGACAGCGGTCCGTCACTCATCTTCATCACTCTGCCCAACGTGTTCCAGCAGGCGTTCGCCGGAATGCCGCTCGTGGGCACCGCCGTAGCCGTCATGTTCTACATGTTGCTCTCGCTTGCTGCCCTCACGTCGCTCATTTCGCTGCACGAGGTGAGCACGGCGTTCCTCAGCGAGGAGACATGCCTCGACCGCAAGAATGCGGCACGCTTCGTCACGGTGGTGTGCTCGGTGATAGGCGCGTTCTGCTCGCTCTCGCTCGGCGACCGAGCCTGGCTGAGCATGTTCGGAAAGACGCTGTTCGACTGGTTCGACTTCGTTACGGGTCAGCTGCTGCTGCCGTTCGGCGGCGTGCTTACCTGCATCTTCATGGGTTGGGTGGTGCCGCGCAAGCTGATAAAGGACGAGTTCACTAACTGGGGCACGCTGCGCGGCACGTTCTTCGGCGTGTACATGATTCTCGTGCGCTATGTTTGTCCGGTGTGCATCGTGGCAATATTCCTCAACCAGCTGGGAGTGTTGTAAAAGTAAAAAAGTAAAGCGCTAAAAAAGTATCTGCTTTGTTTTGCCGACTCCTTATTTTCAGTTAAATTTGTAGGTAGAACAAACAATATAGATACATATATATGCGAATAGGCATTCTGCTGTTTTTATCAGTGCTGCTCAACCTGCCGTTATGGGCGCAGGCTGAGCAGCGTACGGCGTCACAGAAAGAGTTGGCGCCGGTGGTGATTGTGTCGTCGTACAACACCGCCGTGCGCCACGTGAACGAGAACCTTGCGGAGTTTTTCGAGGAGTACACCCGAAGCGGCATACCTAATCCCATAACCGTTGAGGACATCAACGCGCACAACCTGCGCGACTGCCTCGGCTGGCGCCACCGACTGAGACGAGTGCTAAGGAAGTATTACGAGCACGGCAACCGTCCGGCGTGCATCGTATTGCTGGGTCTGGAGGCGTCGTCGGTGTTCTTCTCGTTCGACGACGCCGAGTTGAAGCGCACGCCAGTTGTAGTGGGCATGAGAAACTCGGCAATAGTGAAGATTCCAGCTCAGCAGAATCTCGACATTGTGGAGTGGGATCCTGAGTCGTACGACCTTACGAAAGACTTCAACGACTATAACATCGTGGGCGGCGAGCTCTACTACTACGACGTGAAGCGCAACCTCGACCTCATAAAGCGTTTCTACCCGAAGTGCAGCACGATCACGTTCATGACCGACAACACGCTGCGCGGCGTAACGATGCATGCGCTCTTCAAGAAGTACGCGCAGAAGGACAAACGCTTCGACGTGAACTATATCGACGGCAGAAAGATGTCGATGATAGAGGCTGACGAGACGATATCGAACATGCCGCCTTCGCAGGCGCTGCTGTTAGGTACGTGGAGCGTGGACAACTCGAACAGCTATGTGGTGCGCAACTCTACGTACACCTTCGGACAGACCAACCCTAAATTGCCTACGTTCACCCTCACCGACGTAGCTATGGGCCACTGGCCCGTGGCGGGCTATTCGCCGCGCTATCAAGTCATGGGCCGCACGCTTGCCGACAAGGTGGTGGAGTTTCTGAAGACGGGCAGGAAGAAGCCGGTAGGACTGGTGGAGAACCACTATGTGTTCGACCTGCAGCGCCTGAACATGCTGAAGCTCTCGCTCGAGGGCTTCAGCTTCAACTACGACGTGGTGAACGAGCCGCTGAGCGTCTTCGAGGAGTATCGCGACACCATTCTGTTCATCACCGTGCTCATCATCGTGCTCGTCTCGGCGCTCGCCATAACGCTCCATCTGCTGCGCAAGAGTCGCCGGCTGAGTGCCAAGCTCGTGAAGCAGGGCAAGGAGCTGCTCGTGGCGAAGTACAACGCAGAGGAGGCAAACCAGACCAAGTCGCGCTTCATTGCCAGCATCAGTCACGAGATACGCACGCCGCTCAACGCCGTGCTGGGCTTCTCGCAGCTCTTCGCCAACGACCAGATAGAGATGTCGGCGGAGGAGCGCAAGCAGTATGCCGACCTCATCATGACCAACAGCAATATGCTGCTGAAGCTCATAGACGACGTGCTCGAGGTGTCGAAGATAGAGGCGGGCAAGCTGAAGTTCAACATCGGCGAGCACGACGTGGTGGCGCTCGTGAACACGGCGGCGAAGATAGCCGAAGCCAACAACAAGTCGGCGGATGTGGAGATACGCGTCGCGACGAACGTCAGCCGTCTGATGATAGAGACCGACCGCGAACGCCTGCTGCAGGTGCTCGCCAACCTCACTACCAACGCAAAGAAGTGTACGGAGAAGGGCACGATAACCATTGCGCTCGAAAAACTGCGCAAGGACGACATGATAAGCATCAGCGTGAGCGACACGGGCTGCGGCATACCAAAGGAGAAGGCTACGGAGGTGTTTGAACGCTTCTGCAAGCTCAATTCGTTCAGGCAGGGCACGGGGCTCGGACTCTCCATCTGCAAGGCGTTCGTAGAGGAATTGGGCGGAAAGATATGGGTAGACACGACGTACACCGAGGGCGCACGCTTCGTGTTTACGCATCCTATACGGCAGAAGTAACGGTGTAATACAATTACCGCGCGGCAAAAACAACATTCCCCCTATGCTGTAACACCGTTACAGCATAGGGGGAATATCGTTACCAGTCTGCGGTAATATCACCATCTCACCACCACAACAACAAATCTCACCACCTCACCACCTCAACCTTTAATCCCCTTTGTCGCATACATCAGCGCGAAGTACAAAGCTGTGCCGGTGATGAGGCCCGCGATGGCGTCTATGGCGTAGTGCGCCTGTATGTAGACCGTGGCGAGACAGAGGAAGAAGTAGAACGGCGCGAGGAAGAGAAGCAGGCGGCGGTTGCCCGAGTGGTAAGCCAGCCACATGCACACCGTCGAAACGCCCACGTGCGACGACGGGAAGGCGGCTGTGGGGCGTTCGCCTGCTGCCTTAGCCTGCTCGACGAGGTCGTAGAAGAAACCGTCTACGTAGCCCGGCGTGGGCAGACATTCCTGATGCGTGTTGAAGTAGGTGCCGACGGCAGGGAAGAAGCCGTTGGCGATGTTCTCCAAGCCCACCGCCTTGAAGTAGAACGTAGGTCCGGCTACGGGCACGAAGATGAACACTATGTAGTAGATGAAGAACGAGGCGAGCAGCACGAACGATGCGCGCTCGAACTCCTTGTAGCGTGCGAAGAAATAGTAGAACGCCACGAGCCCTATCATCGGATAGTAGGCGGCGTAGCCCATGCTCATGAGTTCGCTGATGGGAGCCCACGAGAAGGTGGAAGCGAAGGTGAGCGCCGGCTGGAAGCCGAACACCGACTGCTCAGCGCGGCAGAACACATGGTCGAGGTTGGGGAACATGCGATTGAGCTCGTACGTGTCGGGATACCACCACGCCAGCAGCGACATCTGCGCCACCACGCGCGCCAGCAGCGTCAGCCGGCACGGCACGAGTCGGTAAGCCACCCACAGCGCCACGGTCATTGCCACCACACGCACGCGGCCCCAAATCATGGCGTCGGGGTTCTGCAGGTTGGTGTAAGTGAAGAGCGCCACGAGCAGCGTGAACACCGTGTATGCCATCACGAGCCACTCCAGCGCGAGCAGTCCGCGCTTGGGCGATTTGTCTATAGAGAAAAGTTGTGTAAGGAATTTCATTGTCTTAAGTGTAATTTTAGGGGGTGCACTTGTCTCAAGTGCACCAACCGAGCAATCACCTGCGCGCACAGGCATTACAGCCATCCGTTCTTCTTATACCACTCAACGGCGAGCTTCACGCCTTCGGCGAGTTTGTAGTGAGGATGATAGCCCAGCTCGTCGCAAGCCGGCTCGATGTCGCAGCGCCAGTTGCGCTGTTTCAGAATGTTATACTTGTCGTTGTTCAGAGCGGTCGGCTTCTTCGTGATCTGGCTTATCTTCTCGCCGAAGAACGTCACGATGCGCAGCACCCATATCGGTGCCACGATGCGCAGCATCCACTTCACGCCCATCTCCTTCTTCAGCAGGTCGCTGAACTCGGTAGAGCTGTATACGTCGCCGTCGGAGAGGAAATACTTTCTGCCGCTCATGCCGCGGTCGAGAGCGAGGAACACCGCCTGCACCACGTCGAGCACGTATACGAACGTGATGTCCTGGCGCTTGAATCCCGCAGCGAAGTCGATGTGCTTCTTTATGCTCTCAGCCATGAGGAAGTAGTCCTTCTCGCGCGGTCCGTAGACGCCGGTGGGGCGCAGTATGATGTAGGGGAAGTCGTTGCCGATGTCGTCGAGGTACTTCTCGGCGTCGAGCTTGCTCTTGCCGTACGCCGTGTTGGGGCGCGGCATGTCGTGCTCGCTGATGTCCTGGTAGGGCTGCTGCTCGTGTATGGCGCCGAAGACGCTGAGCGAGCTGAGGAACACGAAGCGCTTCAGCGGCATCTTCAGCTCGATGAGCGCATCGACGAAGTGCTTTGTGCCCTCGGTGTTCATGCGGCGGAAGTCGGCCTTGTCGAGACATTTAGTCACGCCGGCGGCATGAACGACGTAGTCGAACTCGTGCTCGCCGAGTTGCGCCTTCAACTGCTCCTTCGAACCGAAGTCAAGCTCAATAAAATGTATGCGCTTGTCCTGAAGATATTTGCGCGATGTGGTTTTTCTCACTGCTGCCCACACCTCCATATCTCTGTTGAGGGCTTCCTCAACGATAAAACTGCCAATGAAGCCACTGGCTCCTGTTATAAGTATCTTGTTAGTCATTCTTAATATTGGTACATAGTACAGGCTGCAAAGTTACTATAAAAAAGCGAGTTAGCGAAATAAAAGAGCTTTTTTAGTAGGCTCATTTCATTTCGCTAACTCGCTTGTATGTATAAATATATCAGCTTGGGTCGACATCGAAGAACACGGTCATGGCTGCGTAGCGCTTGTCCTGCAGCAGCTGCGTGCGTGCTTCTGCCATGCACTGGCGTGCGAGCGGCAGGTTGATGCCCTGCTCGAGCTTGATGACAATCTTGCGTATCGACTCGGTCTTCACACGTGCCACAGCCGGTTTGTCGGGGCCGAGCACGCGGTCGGAGAACGCCTGTCTGAGACGCGACGCCATCTCGATGGCGGCGCTGTCTACGAGCTGCTCGTTGCGGTGGCGCAGGTAGACGTAGACGAGGTGGTAGAACGGCGGATAGCGGAACATGCTGCGCTCCTCGAGCAAGTCGCGGGCGAACGTCTGGAAGTCGCCCGCCACGACCTGCTGTATAACTGGCAGGTCGGCGCTCTTGGTCTGCAGTATGACGAGTCCGCGCTCGTCGCGTCTGCCCGCTCTGCCGCTCACCTGCGAGAGCATCTGGAACGCCTGCTCGTAGGCACGGAAGTCTGGATAGTTGAGCATGGTGTCGGCGTTGAGAATGCCCACGACCGTGACGCCCGAGAAGTCGAGCCCCTTGGTTATCATCTGCGTGCCGATGAGTATGTCGGTTCTGCCGCAGGAGAAGTCGTCGATGATGCGTCCGTAGGCGCCAGCCGAGCGCGTCGTGTCGAGGTCCATGCGGGCAATGCGCGCCTCGGGGAACAACTCGCGCACGCGGTCCTCAATCTTCTCCGTGCCGTAGCCTCGACCGAGCAGTTCGGTGCTCTCGCAGTTGGGGCACTGCTTCGGCACGGGGTAGGTGTAGCCGCAGTAGTGGCAGGTGAGCAGGTTCATCGAACGGTGATAGGTGAGCGACACGTCGCAGTTCTTGCACTTAGGCACCCATCCGCACACCTTGCACTCAACCATCGGCGCAAAGCCGCGGCGGTTCTGGAACAGCAACACCTGCTTCTTGTTGCTGAGCGCCGTGCGCATCGCTTCGAGCAAGTCGGGAGAGAACGCCCCGCGCATCATCTTGCGGCGGTAGAGGTCCTTGGTGTCTACGACGCGTATCTCGGGCATAGCCACGTCCTTGTATCTGGTTGTGAGCTGCACGTAGCCGTACTTGCCAGTGCAGGCGTTGTGGTAGCTCTCCATGGAAGGCGTCGCCGTGCCCAGCAGCACCTTAGCCCATTCGTACATTCGGGCGAGCATGATGGCTGCCGAACGTGCGTGATAGCGCGGCGCAGGGTCTTGCTGCTTGAACGAGGTCTCGTGCTCCTCGTCGACGATGACGAGTCCGAGGCGCGTGAAGGGCAGGAAGATGGCAGAGCGGGCGCCGAGTATTACGTCGTAAGGCTCGGCGGAGAGCTGCTTCTTCCATATCTCCACACGCTCAGCGTCGCTGTATCTTGAGTGGTAGATGCCGAGGCGCGATCCGAACACGTTGTGCAGGCGGCGCGTCATCTGCACCGTCAGCGCTATCTCGGGCAGCAGATAGAGCACCTGCTTGCCCTCGTCGATGGCTTTCTTTATAAGGTGGATGTATATCTCGGTCTTGCCGCTCGACGTTACGCCGTGCAGCAACACTACGTTCTTCTCGTTGAACTGGCGGCTGATGCTGTCCTCAGCCGCTTTCTGCGCCGGGCTGAGCGGCTGAATACGTTCGGGGTGATACTCGCCCGCGGTATTCAGACGGCCCACTTCGCGATGGTAAAGTTCGAGAAAATTGCGCTGAATGAGCTGGCGCAACACCGCATCTGATGCGTTGGCTGCGTTCTGCAGCTCGTCGCAGGCTATCTCGGCGATATGTGCCGGCGGTGTCTCGCCGTCAATCTCGTTCCAATGCGACAGTTCGAGGTAGGTGATGAATGTCTGGTGTTGTTTTAGCGCGCGCTTCAGGATGGTGAGCGCCATGTGGAGCGACTGCTCCGAACGCAGGTTGGCGGGCAGCGTGACGCAGCGCACCGTCTTCGGACGATAGTTCTCTTCGGCTTTCAGACCGGCAGGGAGCGCGGCCTTGAATACGTCGCCAATGGGCGACATGTAATAGGTAGAAATCCACTGCCATAGGCGTAGCTGCTGCTCGATGAGCACCGGCTCTGCGTCTATGACTTGGATGATTGGGCGTGTCTCGAACTCCGGCTTCTCGCTGTGCAACCGCACCGCCATCGCCGTGTATGTCTTCGACCTGCCTAAGGGCACAAGTACACGCACACCCATCCGCACCTGAGCCACCATCGGCTCAGGCACGGAGTATGTGAATGTTCCTTCTAATGGTAAAGGAAGTATTACGTCTACGTAGTGCATTAGAAATAGTATGCAAGGGCAATCTGCCAAGCGTTAGCGCGGCCCTTGTCCTTGGTAGCAGAGCCTACCACATCGCTTAGTGTCTTGCTGAGTGTGGCGTCGCCCGTCTTTCCGCAAGCGATGTTGTAGTTGGCTGTAACCTCGAAGTGGTTCATGAAGCTGAAGCCTGCGCCTACGTTCACGCTGAACTGGGATGAGCGGAACTTCCAACGGCTGTCGCCGCCGAGGTCAACGTTCTTGTCGCCTACGTTGAAGCCGAACTGCGGACCTGCGAAGAACAGTACGCTTGCTACGCTGCCCAAGCCTACGCTGTAGCGTGCGTTGATAGGAATATTGATTGCTTGTGTCTTCACGGTCTCTTTGGTCTTTGCCTCGCCTACGGTGAGCTTTGCCTCACGCTGGTCGTAGAGAGCCGAAGCATCGATGCCCAGGCCTACGATAGGCAGTGTGAACTTTACGGTCGGACCGAAGAAGAAGCCTGCGCGGTTGCTTGCGTCGAACACCTCTGAGTTGAGGCTCATGCTTGTAACGTTCAGACCGCCCTTAACACCGAAGTTGATACCAGCATTCGCTGTGTTTGCTGTGAAAAGCATCGCAAGGGCGATAGCTGCTGATGTAAAGATCTTTTTCATACCTGTTTTTGTTTTAGTTAATATTCAATTTGCGTTTGCTTGATAACGTGGGGTAGTTGAAAATTAATGTCGCTGTCTGCGCACGCTGACGCGTGCTGCGCTGCCCGACGACTTTGAAGAGCTGCTCTGCGAGCGTGATTTCTTCACCTTCGCAGCCTTTGTCTTTGTTGAGGCTGAGGCACCTGCGCGGCGGTTCTTCTTTCTGATAGCCTTAGCCGCCTTCTTGTCTACAGCGGCGATGCTGTCGAGCGAGTCCTTCGGTTCGCCTGCGCCCCACACGTGTTGCTCGAAGTCGGTAAGCTCCTTCTCGATGCGCTTCTGCTCCTTCTTCATAGCCGAATCGGTGGGGCAGTACTGTGCGAGTGTCTTGCCGAGCATGTTCGTGGTCTTGTATATCTTGCCCTTGTACATGTTCTTCGTGAAGTAGTCGTCCATCGACATTGTAGCAGCGTTGTTGAGGTTGCTTGTCATGATGGTCTGCTTTGTGAGGAACGGAGCAAGGTCGTCGTACTTCACCCAGAAGAGCGGATAGCTTGTGGCAGCGTCGCCGAAGTCGTCTTCGCGCTTAAGGATAGGGCAGAGTGCCAGCACCTTTGTGTGGAACGCCGAGTTGCGGTCGTCGAAGTATGTAGCCTCCTTCACGTAGTAGGCTGTCACTTCGCGCGACGGGATGTCGCTGTCGTCGATGCGTATGCCGCGGTCGGTGCGCTCGTAGAAGATGTGATAGTTGTCGAGCAGCGACTTTAGGTTCACCTTCGCTGCGTCGTCAAACACCTCATTGCCATCCAGACGATATTCGTAGGCGGTGATAGAACGCTTCATCACGAGCTTGAAGATATACGTGAAGAGGTTCATCTGCGAACCTACCGGCTCCACAGGATAGTAGAGTCCGGCGTTGGCGTCCTCCGTGAGGTCTATCTCGCGGTATATGTCGCGTCGCCATGTCACGTCCTCGTCCATCGCTTTCTGCGTTGGGAACGATATCTGGGCGCGCACGCTCAGTCCCTGGTCTTTCTGCTGTTGCTGCTGAGCCTGCTCGCGGCGACGTGCCGCAGGCTGTGCCGAAGCTATATCGGCACAGAAGAGGGCGGCGAGGAGTATTGCTAAGAATTTATTCATTGTTTTGTTTTTTGTTTTCTTGAGAGTTGGCTATGAGCTTTGGGGCTTTATCTCACTATAACCTCCATTGATCCGTTCAACTTGCGTGTGATGCCGTCGGGGCCAACCGCTGTGATGCGCGAGATGTAGAAGCGCTTGCCTCTTGAGAGCTTGCGGAAGGTGTCGCGCTGGCGCTCAGAGAAGTTGCCGCCAGCCGAAGCCATCGGCACAGCGTTGCCCATGTTGTCGAAGAACACGGTCTCGAAGCTCACCACCTTGAACTGGATGTCGAGGATGCCGTCGTCGATGGCTGCCTTGATGCCCGGAGCGCTCATGATAGAAGCCTTGGCGAGTCCGCCGCCACGGAAGCGGTCGGTGCCGATCTGCATGTATGCTGCCGGGTCGGGGAGCTTGCGCACATGGAATGTGAACTTGCCCATCTGGCGCGACTTGCCGTTGGCGTTGGATGCGACGGAGATAGTGACGTCTCTGCCCACTGCCGACGGACGCGCAATGTACTTGCCCATGCCGATAGAGCGGAACGAACCGCCTGACATTGAAGCCGACACGGCGTTGAGAGGCACGCCAGGTATGCTGACGCTTATCGGGTTGTCGTAGCCGGCGTAGAGCACGTTCATGAGGTCTGCCGATACGGTGGCGCTCGGTGCTACGACGGTGTATTTCTGTGTGAAGTCGCGGCGTATCACGTTGCCTGCTCCGTCGCGCATTGTGATGTATCCGCCGAACTGATGCTCGCCTACAGCGCCTGCCGTGAAGCGGTAGAGTCCGTTGGTGATGCGCTGTCCGCCTACGTATATCTCCGGCTGCTGTGTGGTGTCGACAGCCGCCATTACGATCTGCGCCGAGAACTGGTCGCCGCTGATGACGGTCTTCGACTCGGGTATTACGAACGCCGAGAGCTTGTTCACGCGGATGTCCTTCATGTCGATGTTCGCAACGAGCGTGTGCAGCACTTCGCCTTCAGCGTAGCGCACGTCGCTCTGCAACTTCGAGAGCAACGTCACGGCACCTGCAACGGGCATGTCCTCGAACATGTATTCCTGCCAGTTCTTGCCGAGCGTGTTGGCGTTCTTCGGCACCTTTGTCGTGAGGTTGCTTTCGATGATGTCGCGCTGATGCTTGTCGGGAACCATCTTGAGGATGCGCTCGCGGAAGTTGTTGATGGCGTCATAGAGTTTCTTGCCCTGACCGGTGCCTGGAGCGAGCATCACATGGCTTGCCGCTTCGAGGTTATCCTTGCTCTTAATATTGTAGATATTGCCGTCCTTGCCGTCAGCCTCGCGCACAATCTGCACCTTCAGCGCCTGCGCGAAGTTGTAGAGCGAGTCGCTCATGCGCTTCACAGCCGTAGCTTTCTCGAACCACTCCTTCACCTTCTGCGGGTTCTTCTTCATCTGCTCGGCGAAGTTGCCGTAGAGCACCTCGTTCTCCTTCGAGGAGTTGGCAGTGGTACGGTTCAGACTCTCCTCCACGATAGAGAAGCCGTTGAGCACTTCCGAAGAAATGTTCAGGGCAAGCATCGCCATCAACACCACATACATGAGGTTGATCATCTTCTGGCGTGGGGAGATATGTTTTTTCTTTATTGCCATTCTTAGGGTTTTTACTCTTTTACTTTCAAGTTCATGTTGACGGTCATTGCCTCAATCATGCGTGCATAGATGCCGTTAAGCTGCTCTATCTGCTCTGCCATGCGCTTGCTCTGCTCGTTGATCTGGTCGATAGTGCCGATTTGCTGGCTTGCGCCCTTGAGCTGCATCTCGTATATCTTGCAGATGCCGGTGAGTGTGCGGTTGAGGTTCTCCATCTCCTCGCTGTCTCGGGTGAGACGCACGCTCTGGTCTGACACCTTCTGCAGGGTCTCTGTGAGGCGCTTGAGCTCGTCGAGATAGTTTGCCTGCGCGTCTGCCAGCTGCATAGCCACCTCGTGGTTGGCTGCCAGTTCGGCTGCTGCGGCTGCTGTCTGTGCTGCTTCGGGCGAAACAACAGTCTGTGTTCCGCCGGCAACAGTCTGCGTACCGCCGGCAACAGTCTGTGCTGCGCCTTCAGAAGCCGGTGCTGTTGCTGAAGCGGCTGCGCTTGCTGCACCGCCACCTATTATAATAGTGCCACCGCCGCTTACGCCAGCGCCAGATCCTGCGACTCCTGCGCCAGTGCCTGCTGCGCCGCCGCCGATGATTACGCTGCCTTGCACGCCGGCGTTGTATGCAGCCTCTGCTTCAGCCTCCTCGCGGTCGATCTCCTCCTCGTCGATGTGAGTTGGGAGGTCTCTGCCTTCCTGCGTCTTGTCGAACGGACGGTCGAATGCCGAGATGAAGAACACGAACACCTCGGTGCCCATACCTGCGAAAAGCATGATATTGGCACCCGGCAGGTGGGTGAGCTTAAAGAGCGTACCAAGAATTACGACTGATGCACCCCAGCTGTATGCGTAGTTGAGGAATGTCTGTCCGGGGACACTGTCCATCCACTTCTGCAAGTGGTAGACTATGTTGAATTTGCTGTAAATAGTCATAGCTTTTTATTTATTTCTTTTTTCCTTTTGCTTTTACCTTGCCGCTTGATGTGTTAGCCAAGCTGCGTACGCAGCGGAATCCGATGTAGCAGCGTGGCTGGTTCTGATATTCCCATGTGCGCCATGCCGAGCGTATGAACGATTCGGGGTCTTTCCACGAACCACCGCGCACGCTCTTCTTCTTCAGTCGGTAGGGGTCTTCCTTCGCCGCATTGTACTGCAGTGTAGGGTTGAGGTCGTTCATCGCCTCTACGCCCGCTTCGGTGTATACGGTGCTTGTCCATTCTGCCACGTTGCCCGCCATGTCGTAGAGTCCGTTGCTATTGGAGCCGTAGATAGCCACCTTCGATGTGATGAGGTTGCCGTCCTTGGTGTAGTTGCCCTTGTCGGGTTTGAAGTTGGCGAAGAAGCATCCGTCGCCGCTCTTCACGCTCTTGTCCTCCCACGGAAACTCGGTGCCGCTCTTTCCGCGTGCCGCATACTCCCATTCTGCCTCTGTCGGCAGACGGTAGCGTTGCACGTAGCGTGCTTCGGGGCCGAGACCTTTCAGCAGATAGTCGGTGCGCCATGCGCAGAAGGCGTTGGCCTGCTCCCATGTGACGCCTACTACGGGATAGTCGTTGTATGCCGGGTTAGAGAAGTAGTTGCGCAGGTATGTCTCGTTCTCTGCGTTGCGGAAGTCGTTCACCCAGCATGTTGTGTCGGGGTATACATTAACTATATATGTGTTGAGGAAGTCCCACGGACCGCTCAGCGGTCGGTTGATAGTCTCGCGTACGATGCGTCCTTCGTCGTCGATGTACGCCGTGTCCTTCGAGATCATCACCACCTCGTCGGGGTTTACGGCGATGTCTGTGTTGAGGTTGCGCTCCTCGGGGTTGAGTCGGTTGCGGCGCAGCGCTGCAGCCGTGTAGTCGTACACCTCGTAGCGGTAGTTCATCTGACGGTAGTCGAGCATCTTCTCGCCGGTGATAGGGTTGCGTGTGTACACGCTCTCGATGGCGCGCAGCTCGTCCTCGTTAGGCTTGCGCGGCAGCTGCTTCTTCCAGTTGAGATGCGGAGTGACGGGGTCGCCGTTCTTGTCCTCGGTGATCATGTATGTCTCGTCGCCGCCATACTGCGGGTCGGCGAGTCGTGTGCGTATGATGCTGTCGCGCACCCACACCACGAACTGCTTGTACTTAGAGTTGGTCACTTCGGTTTCGTCCATCCAGAAGCCGTCTACAGAGATGTCCTTCACGGGTGTCTGCTTGCCCCACAGGCTGTCCTGGCTTTCGAGGCCCATACGCAGGTAGCCGCGTCCTACGCGCACCATGCCGTATGGTGCGGGCTCGGCGAACGAGCGTCCGCTCACGCCCACCACTTCGCCGCCGCGTCCTGCCGACGAGGCTGCCTTGCTGCCGAAGCAGCCGGTGAGTGTCATGGTGAGTGCCATGAGACTTAATAGTAATATGCTTTTTGTTGTTTTCATCTATTGTTGTTTTTTTGTTTTCTTTTTTGGGGAGGGGTAGTGTAGGAGGATTAAGCCTATCTAAGCCTCTTTAGGCCTTTCTAAGCCTCTTTTAGCTTTTCTAAGCTCTCTTCGAGCGCTTTCTGAGCCCTCCCCGATGGGGAGGGTTGGGAGGGGCTTACAGCACTCTCACGCTCTTGTGCATGTTGCGGCCCTTCTTCTGTAGGTTGAGGTCCATCTGGTAGCCGATGAATATCTCGTGGCTTCCGTTGCCGGGGTTGATGGCAGAGGTGTATATCTCGTAGGAGTAGCCGAGGACTATGCCGTGGAACTTGCCTCCGATGAGCACCGTCGTTGATATCGTAGGGGCGTAGCTTACGCCGGCGTACATCATCTTCTTCTCGTTGGTGTAGACGAGGCGTCCGGTGATGTCGCCGCGATAGCCCGAGAGGTCGCTGCGCACGAGGAACGAGGGTAGGATGGTGAGGAACGGGTTGCGCAGACGGATGGTTGCGCCGCCGGTGAGGTAGTAGGTGGCGTCTACCTGCAGCTCGTTGGTCTCGCCGAGCTTCACGCAGGGCGAGTTGAGGTGCTGCGCCGAGACGCCTACGTACCAGTTGCGGTGCGAGTAGTAGAGTCCGGCGGCAAGGTCTACTGAGTTGCCGTCCACTTTTGATGATGAGAATGCGGGGTCGTTTGATTCCTCAAGATCCACTTTTGTTCCGTCGAAGCTCTCGCTGAGCAGTCCGGCTGAGATGCCTGTCGACAGTTGTCCGCCGAACAGCTTGAACTTGAACGCATACTGCAGGGCGAGACGTTTGTGGCTGAACAGACCTATCTGGTCGTTCATGAACTGCACGCCTGCGCCGTGGAACTGCTTCATGAGCAGGAACTGTGCATCGGCTCCGGCGTACATGGTGTTAGGGTTGCGCTTGAATCCAGCCATTTGCATGGCGTAAGCCGCCGCGATGTTGAGTTTCGGCGACTTGCCCACTGCTGCGGCATTGAACGAGGGTTCCATGTCGAAGTAGTGGCTGAATGATACGTCGTACTGCGCTTGGCTCTTCATCGAGACAAGCGACAATATCATCGTTATTATTATGTATCCGCGTTTTAACACGTATGTATAACGTTTGTTTATTAATATTATTGTGAGATTATTAAGTTTTTTGCTTCTCATGGCTTACCAATGGCTGTCTTTGCCGAATATTTTGCGTATGCGGTTGCCTATCGAGCGCCATATATGCGCGAAGTTGCCGTAGCGCATATTGAGCACGAGCTCCTCCAAAGAGCGTCCGAACTTTATCCACGGATGCCCGTAGGCGTACGTGCGGTACACCTGCTCCTTGAAGTCGACGTCCTCTATCACGTACGGCGGGTGCTTCAGTTCGCCCTCCAGCTCGAAGCGCTTCATGGTGAACAGTCGGCGCAGTCGGCGCGGCATGGTCTGCAGCGAGCCTGTATAGTGAGTCGACCCGTCGGTGGCTCCGAGGTTATTGATAAGGTTGTGCGAGGGCATGATGGCGAGTCCGGAGTTCATTACCATCGATGCCCAGAATATCGTCTCGTAGTATTCCTTGCCCGACGCGCGATGGTCGTAGCATGCGCGCAGCGTGTCCTCGCAGTAGCGTCGCTGGCGCATTATCTTCTTGAGTTGTCGCATCGACGTGCGGTCGTCGAGGAACGGGTATCCGGGCTCCCACTTGTCGATGACGCGGCGCCACGACGCCCATCCCCAGATAGAGAACACGGAGGTGAAGAGATAGTCGTAGGGGTAGTCGTTCAGCTGTTCCTCGGGGTTGAAGCCCGCAATCATCCAGATGCGCTCGTCGTTCTCGTAGCGGTCGAGCATCTCCTTGCTGAACGTGAAGAACGACTGCGAGGGTACGTCGTCGTCCTCGAGCACTATGCACTTGTCGACGAACGAGAACGCCCACTTCTGCGAGATGTACTCCGAGGGGTCGCAGCCGTAGTTGCGCTCCTGGTAGAGGCGCTGCACGTCGCACTCCCAGTCGATGTTCTCTACTATGCGTCGGCATGCCTCTATGCCGGGCATGTCGCGCTCGCCGCGCGGTCCGTCCTGGTAGAGGAACAGCTTTGATGGTCGCGCCTTGCGCACTTCGTCGAACACCTTGCCGAGGTGGTCGGGACGGTTGAAGAAGAGTATGAGTACTGCTACGTCGGTCTTGTATGATTGCATAAGCGTTGTGGTTTTTGTCTTTTCAATTCTACAAAATTACAGAAATTTGACTATAGAACGGCATTGGAACGCTGTTTTTTTCGCATAACCCAAACTTTTTCAGTAACTTTGTGCAAACATATCAGTATAAAAACATGAAACTTATCATCACGATAGACAACACGATGATGACGCTGCAGACCGACTCTGTCGATGGTGGCAACGACCGCGAGACGTACGCCCTGAATTCGGGCATCGCCGTGGCTGCCAACCTGCGACAGGCTCTCGCCTCGTGCGCTCTGCTGCGCCATCCGCGCCAGTACGACCGTGTGACGGTGGTGGTCGACACGCCCGTGATGCTCATCCCCGAGGACGAGTACAGCGCAGGCAGCGCCACACTGCTCTACCGTAACGCGTTCAGCCTCGCTGCAGCCGACGAGGTGCAGACGTCGCCGCTCGACGCGCTGGGCGTGGTGGTGGCGTTCGCCGTGAACAAGGATTTGCACTTCGTGCTCAACGAGAACTTCCGCTACGTGTGCTTCGAGCCGCGCATCGCCTCTACGCTCGCCGACCTGAACCAGCGTGCCTACGGCGGTTTCCAGGAGAAGCTGTTCTGCGTGTTCCGCGGCAAGGACCTCGACATCATCGCCTTCCGCAAGCACCGCCTGCGCTTCTGCAACTCGTTCCATGCCGATGACACGCAGGACGCCGTGTTCTACATCATGAGCGTGTGGCAGCAGCTCGCCATGCGACCCACCGACATTCTCGTCCTCACAGGCAACGCCGAGGAGCCAGAGACGCTGAAGACAAAGCTCGGGCAGTTTGTGAAGAATGTAAATGAGTTGTGATGTTGAGGTGTTGTGTTGAGATGTTGAGATATGCAATGCAAATCTCAACATAACACCACCTCACCTCCACACCATAACACCATCTCAACATCATATTATGCGTATAATAACAGGAAAATATAAAGGGCGCCACTTCGATATTCCGCGCTCGTTCAAGGCTCGTCCTACTACTGACTTCGCCAAAGAGAATATCTTCAATGTGATTAACGGCTACATCGATATGGATGGCGCACAGGCGCTCGATCTCTTCGCCGGCACGGGCAGCATCTCGCTCGAACTGCTCTCGCGCGGCTGCGCTCCAGTTGTGAGCGTGGAGATGGATCGTGACCATGCGTCGTTCATCCGCGAGTGCATGACGAAGCTCGGCACGAAGGACAACATCCTCATCCGTGGCGACGTGTTCCGCTTCATCAAGTCGTGCAAGCAGCAGTACGACCTCATCTTTGCCGACCCGCCTTACGCTCTGCCCACGCTGCCTACCATACCGCAGCTCATCCTTGGCAAGGGAATGCTGCGCCCCGGCGGTCTGCTCGTCTTCGAGCACGGCAAGCATAACGACTTCTCTGATGTGCCGGGCTTCATAGAGCACCGCGCCTACGGCAGCGTCAACTTCTCGCTGTTCCGTGCGCCGGAGGATACCACGGAGGAAGCGTAGATTGTTGGTTGCTTTCCCATAGAATTCTTTAGGGGGTGCACTTGTCTCAAGTGCACCAACCGATCAAGAATTGCACCAACCGATCAAGAATTGCACCAACCGATCAAGAATTGTACCAACCGATCAAGAATTGTACCAACCGAGAGGGCGTACCATCTGCTCGGTTGGTGCAGCTGAGACAGCTGCACCCCCTGGGTGTGCTCCCACTGAATTCAGATGTTTAGGGCTTTCTATATTTTCAGTAAGTGAGTCTGTTGTAAAGAAACATGTTATTTTCTGCGTTTTTTTACTTTTTTACCTTTTTATTCCTTTACTTTTACTCGCAAATATAATACAAGAAAACTTCCGCGAAAAAACTCATTCTATAGAAACCGAACGCGGAACCAAAATGTAGCGTGCCCATCCTCAAAGGGGGTGCACTTGTCTCAAGTGCACCGCTTGCTGTGTTGGTTTATGGCTTGCTGTGTTGGTTTATGGCTTGCTGTGTTGGTTTATGGCTTGCTGTGTTGGTTTACGGCTTGCTGTGTTGGTGCACTTGAGACAAGTGCACCCCCTGAGGAATACCGAATTCGCTTTGTTTTCGTGTAGTTTAATATAGTGAGAAACTGGTGTGTTCAGAACACGAAAAAGCGGACTAAACGGACTTTATTGCTCAATCAATAAAAATCCGTTTAATCCGCTGTTTGTTTAGTGCAAATGCCGACTTGGTGTTGCGGAGGCCGGAGACCTCCGCTACGATTAGCAACGTATTTAACAACGAATCCGTTTAATCCGCTGTTAAAAAACGAGCGTCAAGTTGCTGTTATTTAATTCCCATCGGTTTGATGTTCTTCACGATGTCAGCGCTGAAGCGTGCTTTCGGTTCGAAAGTCTTCGGAGCGAAGCGCATTGTCACCACGTGCTCGCCAGTAGGAGTCTTGAACTGCGGCAGACATGAGTCGCCGCCGCAAGAGTGGTTGCCGATGCCGCGCTGCCAGAAGTCGAAGTGAGCGAACACCTGCTCGCTACGAGTGAGGTCGTACGGGTGCTTACCACCGTAGAACACGTCGTAGTTGAACTGCTGGTCGTCGTAGTGCGAGAGCGAGAAGGCGAGCTGACCCTCCACCTTCATGTTCAGCTGCACGCCCTTGCCGTTGTCTCTGAGCGTCAGTTCGCGCAGACCCTGACGGTCGCCCATGGTCTGCGGCGCCGACTGCATCTCGAACATCTTGTCTACCGATGTGCGGTACCAGCCGAGCATCGAACCGCGCTGGCGGTCGATATAGTTGGAGTTCGGACCCTTAGCGTAGTAGAGCACGCCCTCGAAGCCCGGTGCGAACTGCATTGTGATGCCCACGCGGCGTGTCTCCTCCGATGAGTTGTTGAACGCTACGCGCATGTCTACCTCGCCGTTCGGATAGATGGTGTAGAGTATGTGGTGAGTGTCCTTGCCGTTCGACACGGCAGTCTCTACAACCACGTTGTTGCCCTGCTTCTTCGGAGCCTTCACGAGCGTCTTCTGACCAGTGAGCGCGCCCTCCTCCTTGTTCTCGTTCTCAGCTACGCCACCCGTTGCGCCGAGCGAGATGTTGTCGTTGGCGATGCGGCGGAAGCCGTTGAAGTCGGGACCTGCTGACGGCATGACGATTTGCTTGCCATCGAATGTCCATTCGGCGATGGTGCCGTCAGTGTCGAACTTGATGCTGAAGTTCTTGCCCTCAACGCTGTTGCCCTTCACCTTCAGTTTGCCCTTCTCGCTGATGGCGGGCAGAGCGATGTGGTTCTGCTGCACGTATGTCGGGTCGGCTACCGACTGGCAGTTGGCTGCAACGTCGGGTGTGAGGCGGAACTGCTGTGCCGCGATCACATGAGCGCGGTTTGCCCATGCGGTCTTGTCTTTAACTTTGAGCTTGAAGGTGATGATAATCTCCTTGTCAGCCGGCACGTTCACGTCGTACGGTATTTCTACCACGCATGTCTCGCCCGGCTTGCACTGTAGGTCTTTCACTGCGCCGTGAGCCAAGTTGCTCTCTCCCTCGCCGCGTCCGCTGATGCTCCATACGAGCTGGTAGTCGCTCAGGTTGGTGAAGGCGAACTTGTTCTTCAGCGTGAGCTTGTGGTTGGCGAACGACACGAAGTCGACATCGCGATACACGTACTTCACCTCGTCGAGCTTAGCCGTCCACTCGCGTCCCGGAGTGATGATGCCGTTGCTCATGAAGTCGCCCTGGAAACCATAGTCGCCGCGGTTCATCTTTGTATAATCGTAGCCCGAAGTGTAGTAAGGAATGCCTGTCTTCGGATCCTTCAGCGGTTCGCCAGCCTTGATGCGGCGTGTGTCGTAGATGCCCTGGTCTACCCAGTCCCAGATGCAGCCGCCCACGATGCCCTTGCTGTTCTCTATCACGTCCCAGTATTCCTGCAGGTTGCCTACAGCCTGACCCATAGCGTGAGCATACTCGCAGATGAAGTAAGGCTTGTTGTTCAGTCCGTCGCGCTGCTCAACCACCTTGCTCACCACCGGGTACATGTCCGAACCGAAGTCGGAATACTTCTCGCCGTGGTTGCATCCCTCGTAGTGAACCCATGCGTCGCGACGCGGCAGCAGGCGCTTCACGCAGTCGTATGTAGCCTGGAAGTTGCAGCCGCCGCCCGACTCGTTGCCGAGCGACCAGAACACCACGCTCGGGTGGTTGCGGTCGCGCAGCACCATGCGTGCTGTGCGGTCTACGTATGCAGCCTTCCACGACGGTATGTTAGAGATGCTCTGGTTGCCGTGACACTCCACGTCAGCCTCGTTCATGCAGTAGAGTCCGTAGTAGTCGAACATGGCGTACATCTTAGCCTGGCGCGGATAGTGCGATGTGCGCACGGTGTTTACGTTGGCCTTCTTCATCAGCTCCACGTCGCGCAGCATCGTCTTCACGTCGATGGCGTGACCAAAGAGCGGATGGATATCCTGCGTGTTCACACCCTTGAAGTACACGCGCTTACCGTTAACGTAGATGAGGTTGCCCTTCTTCTCCACGGCGCGGAAGCCGTACTTCGTAGAGAACACCATCTCCTCGCCGCCGTTGTTAAGCTGACGTACGATGACGGTGTAGAGCCACGGGTGCTCAGACGACCAGAGCTTCAGGTCCGTCAGACCCTCGAAGTCTATAGAAACAGTCTTCTGTGCGTCCTTCGCTGTCAGCGCTACAGCCTGCTGCTTCTTCGCAACGAGCTGACCTGCGGGGTCGAGCAGCTCCACTTCGAGCGTCTTGCTTGCGCTCTGCTTCAGCGAGTTGTTTACCGTCAGCTCCACGTTCATAGAGCCTGCGGTGTAGCCCTTGCCGAGCTGCGATGTTATGTAATGGTCGCTTACAGCCACCTTCGGAGTAGCCATGAGATACACGTCGCGGTGGATGCCGGCGAGGTGCCACATGTCCTGACCCTCAAGATACGAACCATCCGACCAGCGGTATACGCGCACCGATACGTTGTTCTCGCCCTTGCGCACGAGTGCCGTCACGTCGAACTCGGCGTCGGTGTTCGCACCCTCAGAGAATCCGGCGTACTTGCCGTTCACCCATACCACGATGGCGCTGCACGCTCCGTCGAAGTGGAGCACTACGCGCTTCTCCTTCTCCCAGCCCTCGGGCAGGTTGAACGTGCGGCGGTACGAACCCACAGGGTTCTTGTCGAAGTTGTCGTCCATCGCCTTGATGCGCGGTGGGTCGTTGTGGAACGGATAGCCCACATTGTTATATACAGGCACATCATAACCAGCCATCTCCCAGTTGAGCGGCACCTTGATGTCGTCCCAAGCCGATACGTCGGCGTTGTCGGCATAGAAGTCCTTTGCTTCGGGCTTGCCTTGCTTCCAGTCAGCTGTGTAGCGGAACTTCCACTCGCCGTTGAGCAGAAGGTAGTCGGCACGCTCCGGCGTGAGCCACGGCATGGCGTAGCACTTGTCTTGCATCATCTGCGATGTAGACGAGTAGGGTATGAACGTAGCGTGTGCCGGGAGCTTCTGGTCCTCAAACTTCTGCTCGTTCTCCACCCATGAGTCAACCACCTCGGCGATGTCCTTCACCTCAACCGAATGGACAATCGTAGGCACGTCCTTCTTTGTCTGACGCTTCGCCTTGCGCTGTCCGTAGGCAGTGCCGCTGCATACCAATGCTGCAACAGCCACTAACAATAAAGTTCTCTTCATTTATTTAGGTTTTTTGATTTGTTTCCGAATTACTGCAAATTTACTATTAATTTGGGAGTCATACAAATTTTCATTGCTATTGTTAATGTAAATGAATTTATCTTCACAAAATTTGTGAATGTCAATTTGTTGCACTATTTTTGCAAAAGATAATAAATAAGAAATAATATGTCGACACCAAATATGATAGCAAATAATATCAATCCTGCTTTCCCCACACATCCGGGAGAGGTCATTAAGGATGAGATAGAATATAGAGGCATCTCCCAACGTCAGTTGGCAGATGAAATGGGTATTGCGTATTCGGCACTTAACGAAATACTTAATGCTCGACGTCCCATTACCGAAAAGACAGCGCTTTTATTTGAGGCTGCGTTGGGTATAAACGCTGAACCATTGTTGAAGATGCAGATGCGTTATAATATTCAGACTACACGTAAAGATGCAACTTTTATGGATAAATTGGCAAAAGTGAGGAGAATAGCAGCTGCATTATAGTGTAAGCAAGTGCTCTTTCACTATTTTTGCGTTTGTTTTTACAGATAATGAAAAAAAAACTGTGCAAAGTTATTGTAGTATCAAAATTAATTTGTATCTTTGCACTCGCTTTTAAGACAAAAGCTATCGGGTGGTTACCAGAGTGGCCAAATGGGGCAGACTGTAAATCTGCTGGCTATGCCTTCGGTGGTTCGAATCCATCACCACCCACAGAATAGCAAAAAGGTGTATCAACAATGTTGATACACCTTTTTGCTTTTAGGGGGTGCACTTGTCTCAAGTGCACCAAATAATCTCCATAGCAATAAGTGCACCAAAGAGTTTATTCTTTTCATATCCCTTAAATATGAAAAAGTGAGATTGCGACTGATGCGCAATCTCACTTTTTATTTTTTATATGTTTGATATCAAAAGTTTACTTTGCAGCGAATACGAACTCGCCGGTGATGTCGTTGAAGAACACGTTGTACTTGCCAGCCGGAACCATGATGTTATCGCCGCCATTTGTGCCAGTGCCGTAGTACTTCTCTGCTATGTTCACGCCAGCACCCCAGTTGTCGTCCCAAGCGCCGTTAGCGCGGAACTTCACTTTGGTATCCGCAGCGAAATCTACCTCCGCAGTCCAGTTGTGCGGTGCGGTAGCAGTCATCTCCTTGTCACCTCCCCATTCGTTGAAGTCACCGATGAGACCGATCTTCTCGAACTCTTTAGGAGTTTGGTTCTCGAGCTTTGTCCATGTGTACGACATAGTCTCGAAGTCAACCTTCAGTGTGTAGAAGGTGCCTGGCTCCGGACATACTATTGCTCCAGCATTGCTTGTCACAAGCTTGCCAGAAGTAGCCTTGTCGCCGTCGGTAGCTGCGCCGATACAGTTGTTCCAATCGCCGAAGTTGTTCTCGTCCCAAATCTTCAGATTGCCATCACCAGTCCACTGTGTGGTGTAGGTCTGCACTGTCTGGCTCTCCGGGTAGAACATGCAAGTCTTAGCCTCTTGGTCCCAGCCCTGCAACGCACCTACGAGATAATATATAGGTGTGTACTCCGATGCCTTCGGAGTGAGCTTCAGCTCGATTGTTCCAGCCTTGATGAGTGCAGCCTGTCCGTCCTTCATGGCGTTCAGCAGCACCTCGGCTTTCATTGTGCGCTCCACAGGGCGTTTGCCGTAAGCCGCTACTACTGCGTCGAGCAGTTCGGCTGTGCAGGCACGTCCGTTTCCGCTCACGTTTACCGTAGTCTTTGCAGCGTTCTGTGCTGTCATTTCGAGTCGTCCTTTTTCGAGAGTCACGCCCTCGGGAAGAGTTGCGTCGTTGAGTGTGAACACCGTCACGCTGTCTGATGTAACCTGATCGAAGTCGATAGGCTGTGCCACTGTAGCAGTGAAGTTAGGCAGTGTGATAATCTCCTCCTGCGGGTTCTGCTGTGGCTGGCTCCAGTCGTCGTAGCTGTCGTCGCACGAAGCGAGTGCGAGTCCCATGAAGCCGAATGCTAAAAGCTTTGAAATATTTTTCATTTCCTTTGTCTTTTTAATGTTGAAAAGTTGCTTTGTACAAGTCTCGCAGGCAGAAGAACCTGCGAAACTTGTGAAACTTCATTTTCTTACTTGAGGTTACCCTTACCTGTTGCGAAGTTGAGGTAGAGCTTCTGGCCAACCTTACCTGCCACGCGGTCCTGGTCGCCGCCCTTGCCACGGTAAGCGATCTCGCCGTTGAGCACCATGAACTCAGAGTGCCACCAGTCGTTGCCCGGAATCTTAACGTAAGCACGTACACCAGCACCATCAGGTGTGTTTCCAGTGAATGCCGGTGAAACGAAGTCGGCATCCATTGTTGTCGGTACCTCAAACTTGCAGTCCTCCGCCAGTTCGGTATATTCGGTTTGGCCCATTGCTTCGCCGATGAGGTAAACGTTCGGCTCGTTGAACTCTACTGTGTACTTGATATCGCGTCCGCTTACAGAAGCAGTAACCACCATGAGGTACCACTGCGGAGTTGTAGAGCAGATGTTGCCGTCGTCGTTAGAAGAGATATTGTCAGCGAGGTCGCCGGCTACGGTGATGTCGTTGTAGCCCTTCTGGTTGCCGTCCCAATCCTTAGCTGTGTTGATCTTAACGCCAGCCGCGTCAATCCAAACCATGCGCCAGTACATCTCCGGATGGTCGTAAACCGGTACGAACTCGAAACTGTTGCCCCAGTCCCATCCGCAGAAGCCGCCTACAACGTAGAGGTGCTCAGGCATTGTAACAGGAGCCAGCGAGTAGTTGAGGTGAACGTTCTCAAGGCAGATGACGTTAGAAAGAATCTCGGTGTCAGCCACCGGCGAGCCGGTATCGGTAGTCATAAACGCACGCATACGTACATATACCTTTACATCCATCGGGAAGTCGGCTTCGCTCTTGCCTGCGTTCAACTCCATTGTGGTGAGTGTGCTTGCGAGCTGAGCTGCGTCTACGCTGCATACTGTATTAGGGAACGACTGGTCGAGTTCTACGAAGTCGGTCATATCTTCCTTCAGCGATACTTGCACCTTATACATAGTAGATGCAGGGAAACCGTAGTTAGGCTGCGAGCATGTGAACACTATTGCTGAAGAGTTGGTGAGGTCGATATTCGTAGCAGCCAGTGCCGGAGTGTTCAAATGGAACTCCGTCGGTGTTTTAACGATAGGATTGCTGTCGTTGTCGTCCTCGCACGATGTGAACATCACGAGACCCATCATGATCAGCAATGCCGATTTCAATATCTTTTTCATATTGCTTATGCTTGTTTGTTAGGTTGATTGTAACGGTGGAGGAGAGATTGTCGCTCTCCTCCGGACGTTGTTATTAGTTGGTGTAACCAGGGTTCTGTTTGAGGTTTGTGTTGCTCTGGAGCTGTGTCAGAGGAATCGGGTAGATGTTCTTGAATGCCTCGAAGTTCTTGCCAGCCGACTCGCCGCCTTTCCAGTCCCAGTTGTAGCCAGTGTTGCCACCGAAGAGGTTGAAGCGTACGAGTGTTGTGCGGCGCATACCCTCGAAGTAGAACTCGCGAGCCCACTCGTCGCAGATCTCGTTGAGCGAATAGCTGCTTGACTCGGCGCGAGTGCTTGCGTTGGCACGTTCGCGCAGCTTGTTAAGGATGCGTGTGCCTTCCTGCGATGTCTTGCCACCGTTGAGGCGAGCGTCAGCCTCTGCATAGTTGAGGTAAGCCTCTGCAGCACGCATGAACGGCCAGTCCATATCAGCGAAAGTCGGGTCGGCGTTTGTAGAGTTGTCGCTGTTGTAGTTGAGGAACTTGCAGACGCCGTAACCCTCAGCCGACTTTGTGATGTTCTCAATCTCGTATGAGCGGCCCTCGCCCCAGAAGATAGCGCGGTCGTCGCCTGCCTGAGCAGTCATCTCGTAAGAAGGAACCTCAGGAGCAGATGTGCTCGGGAAGAACTTCTTGAGCAACGTAACGCGTGGGTGCAGACCGATCCACTGCTGACCTACCAAACCGTTAGAACCGGTCGGGTCGTTTGGGTTGGCGTGCATAGACGGATCGAAGCAAGCAGCTATGAGGAAAAGCGAGTTGCCGTAGCTTGCAGTCTTGCCAGAGATGTTCACGATAGGGAAGAGAATCTCCTTTGCGGCAGCAGATCTGTCGTTGTCGCCCATGAACACAAGCTGGTATGCGCTCCAGCGACCTACAGATGTAGTGTTGATGTCGTACGGAGAGTCCATCACCTTCTTGGCGTAGTCCTTAGCCTTCTGCCATTCTGCCTTGCCGCTGTAAACCTCAGCGTTGAGGTAGAGGCGTGAGAGAAGCATCCAGCAAGCAGCTTTGTCTACACGACCGTAGTCGGCGTCGCTGCCGGTCTTCACTCTCGGCTCGGCGAGGTCTGGCTCGATGGCGGTCAGCTCTTCTACGAGCCACTTGTAGAGTTCTGCGCGCTCCATTCTGTGCGGTTTCTCGAGTGATGTAGAGAAGCCTACATTTCCGTAAGCGTCCATGAGCAGGTAGTACTGCATAGCGCGGAGGAAGCGGCACTCAGCTGTCTTCTGCTTGTCCTCGCCGCCTGCAACTTCGAGATACTGGTTGCAGAACGTGATGCCCAGAGTGAGGCGTGTGTAGTAGAGCTTCACCCAAGCGTGTGACGGGTCGAACTTAGCCGAGTTGAGCTCCTGCAGACCGTCGCCCCATGAGCATGTAGCCTCGTCGGTAGGCAGCTCGTTCATGTTGAACATAGCACGTACAAGACCGGTCATACCTGGGTCGTTGAATCCCTTTACGTCCGGATCGTCGTCGCTGTTCGATCCGCTACCATTGCCGTTGATGCCGAAGTTGGCGTAACACTTGTTGAGCAGTCCGTCGTTGTTGACGTTGAGGTCGATCTTCGGGCTGATAGGCTCCTTGTCAAGGTCGTTGAGGCACGATGTCGAAGCGAGGCTGATGAGCAGCGCTGCGGCAGGTGCGAGAGCCGATTTTATATATCTTTTCATTGTCGTGAATCGTTTAAGTTATGTTTTTTGTTTAGAAGTTGAGGTTCAGACCGAACTGGAATGTGATAGGACGCGGATAAACGTTCTTGTCGATGCCGCTGTATACCTCAGGGTCGATGCCGCTGTACTTGGTGATGGTGAACACGTTGCTGCAAGAAGCGTACACACGACCAGAGATGCCCTTCCATGAGCCGCTCTTGAAGAGACGGTCGAACGAGTAGCCGAGTGTGATGTTGTCCATCTTCAGGAACGAAGCGTTCTGTACGAAGTAGTCGGAGAGCTTCGATGTGTTAGAGTCTGACAACCAGCCGAGGCTGCTTACAGAGCGGTTAGCTAAGTAAGAGTCCTGGCACCATACTGCACTGGTAGTCTTCAGACGCTGTCCCTGCTCGAAGTTGTTGTACAAGTAGTTGCCGAGGCTTGCACGGAGTGAGAATCCGAGGTCGAAGTTCTTCCACTCAACGCGTGTAGAGAAGCCCATTGTGACAGGAGCCATAGAGCTCTTGTAGAGATAGCGGTCAGCCTCAGAGATGACGCCGTCGCCGTTGCGGTCTACTACCACGCCCTCAAGCGGTTTGCCGTTCTTGTCGTAAACCTGCTGGTAAACGTAGAACGAGTTGGCAGCGTAGCCAGTCTGGTAAGCGAGCACCTTGTTAGAAGAGTCGATGTTGTCGCCAGTCATTACAGGGTCGCCGTTGTCGCTAACGCCGTTGAGGTCGGTGATGCGGTTGCGGTTGTACGTGAGGTTGTAGTTCATCGTCCAGTACCAGTCCTTGGTGTTCACTGCTACGTAGTTCAACGAAAGCTCAACACCGGTGTTCTTCAACGAACCGATGTTCTGCAAGCCGCGGTCGGCAGAGCCGGCGAGTGCAGTTACAGGTGCGTCGTTGATAAGGTCTTCGGTCTTGCGTACGTACCAGTCGATGCTACCGGTGAGTCGCTTGCAGATACCGAAGTCGAGTCCGAGGTTATACGTTGTTGTGGTCTCCCACTTCAGCTTGTCGTTGTAGTAGAGCGGAGTATAGATAGAACCGTCGCCGATAGCCGGGTACTTGCCGAAGTTCTGTCCCTTCTTGTACTGCTTGAACCAGATGTAGTTGGAGATGCCTTCCTGCTGACCAGTCACACCGTAGCCGGCGCGGAACTTCAGTTCAGAGAGCCAGTTGATATCCTTGATGTTGTTCTCGTCCTTCATGTTCCATGCGAAAGCGAACGACGGGAAGAGTCCCCAGTGGTCCTTGAAGCGTGACGAACCGTCGTCGCGCACCGTAGCGGTGAAGAAGTAGCGGTTCATGAGTGTGTAGTTGGCACGTCCGAAGAACGAAACGAGATAGTTCTCGTACTTGTCTAAGTCTTTAGTGTCCTTGAACACCTCACCTGCATGTTCCGGGTGTGTCTGCGGGTAGTACTGCATCCACGAGTTGTTGTAGCGGAAGAAGAAGTGCTGGTACTCGTAACCGCCCATGATGTCGAAGTGGTGGTTCTTGCTGAAGTCCTTGTAGTACTGAGCGTAGAGGCTGAGCAGCTCGTTGCGCTTGAAGTTCTCGTTGTCTGTGATGCCACCATAATATAATGTAGAGGCATAAGATGTAGGCTGTGTCTCGTCCTCTGTGCCCTTAGCCACCTCAAGACCGAGAGTAGCGTGCAGACGCAGGTCTTCGAAACCGTGCACCTTATAGTCGATGTCAGCCGAACCGATGAACGATCTTACCTTCTCCTGCTTGTTGCCGAGTTCGAGCAGAGCGAGCGGGTTGGCAGGAGCGTCCTTGAAGCGTGTGAATGCCCATGACGGGTCGCCAAAGCCGCCTGCGGCGGTAAGCCAGTTGAAGTAGCCGCCGAAGTTCTGCAGTGTCTGCTGTGCGTTAGAACCGAGCATAGCGAGGTCGCGCTGCGATGTGTATCCGTACGGGCTCTGTGTCGGGTCGAACGAAACGGCATTGCCGATGGCAGCATTGTCAGCCTTCTTAGCCTTAGAGAACATGCCCTTGGCGTTGAGGTTGAGGTTGAGGTGGTTGTTCAGCAACGACGGGTTGAGGTTCACTGAAGCCGTGTAGCGGTTGTAGTCGGAGTTCTTCAAGATACCCTGCTGGCCGGTGTAGCCGAGAGATACGCGGTAGGGCAGATAGTCCTTTACAGAGCCAGATACCGTTACGTTGTGGTCGTGGCTCACTGCCTTGCGGTAGATGAGTTCCTGCCAGTCGGTGTTGGCTGTACCGAGAGCCTTAACGGCATTGTCGTTCTCGTTGAAGAGGCTCTTGACGTAAGCACGATACTCGTCGCCGTTCATCACATCCTGAGTCTTCTTCTTCATAGAGAGCGATACAGAACCCGAGTAGCTTACCTCAGGCTTCTGACCCTTGTGACCCTTCTTTGTGGTGATGATGATGACACCGTTAGAACCGCGCGAACCGTAGATGGCTGTAGCCGAAGCATCCTTCAAGACGTTGAACGACTCGATATCCTGCGGGTTGATAGTAGAAAGCAAGTTGGAGCCTGTGTTGCCCACCTTGTTGTTGTCCATAGGCACGCCGTCGATAACGATCAGCGGGTCGTTGCTGGCGTTCAGTGAAGAGCCGCCACGGATACGAATCTGTGTGCCGACGCCTGGCTCACCAGAGTTTGACGTAACGTTCACACCTGCCACCTTACCGGCGAGCATGTCCTGAGCGTTCACCACAAGACCCTTGTTCTTTGAGTCGGGCTTAAGAGCTGTAACCGAACCGGTAAGGTCCGACTTCTTCACAGCGCCGTAACCGATTACGACAACCTCGTTAAGTGTAGAGGAAGTGTTCTTGAGATGGATTGTTAGGTTCTGGCCTGCCTGCATCTTTACAGGTTCATAGCCGATGTAAGTAACTTCAATGGTCGACTTCTTGTCGGCATTGAGAGTAAAATTACCGTCGATGTCTGTAACAGTACCTAATGTACCGCCTACAACCTTGACGGAAGCACCGATAACCGGCTCGCCGGTTTCGTCTACTACGTTGCCTTTCACAACAACCTGCTGTGCAAAGGCGCTTGCCGATAGGAACAAGCCTGCTGAGAGCGTAGCTGTTCTGAGGGCATTAGGGAATTTAACCTGCTTCTTCATGTAGTTTTGATTTTATAATAAATTGTTTTTAGTTACAAACGTTATTAGGATCTTTCCATGTGCAAATTTATGATTTATATCAATTCGTTGCACTTTTTTTAATACAAATCTAATGTATAGTGCGTGTAAACGTTTACGCAAGCAAGGGCGTGTCAAAAGTATTAAATGTGTCAAAAGTATTAAATAAAGAAATTTGAATCATAATAAAAGTCATCGTGCAGCGTACGCGATCCGATCGGACGGCGTACGCAATCCGATTGGACGGCGTACGGAATCCGATCGGGCGGCGTTCGCTGCACGATGACAGATCGCTATCAATTAAGGACTGATGTGTATGTGATTAACAATGGTTTGAGGGTGTTGCGGTGGCAAGGATACACCGCTACTAACCACCGCGTTATTTTTTGATGCGGGCCACGCACAGGGCGCCCAACACGAGCGACGCCGCAGCCACGAGCATCATGTTGCTCTGCACCGAGCCTACCATCGAGAGCAGCGTACCGCCGCACGCCGCAGCGATGATCTGCGGTATGCAGATAGTGCCGTTGAAGAGTCCGAGGTAAGCGCCCTTGTGTCCGTAGCCCTCAAGAGCGTTCGTTACGAAGGCGAACGGCATGGCGAGCATCGCAGCCCATGCGCAACCGATGAGCATGAACGGCACAGCGAGCAGGTTCTGGTCGTGCACGAACGGCACGAGAGCGAAGCCCACGGCGCCGATGACAAGGCTCAGCGCGTAAGCCGCCTTCTCGTTCTTGAAGCGCGGCAGAGCCATTGCCCACAGTACAGAGCCGATAGCCTGCCAGCAGAACATCACGCCAACCCAGTTGCCTGCCTCTTGATAGCCCTTCGATGCGGTGTCGGTGGTGTTCCATACGGTGTCGGCGATGGTGCCGTTGGTGTATGTCCACATGAACATGAATGCTGTCCAGCAGAAGAACTGCACGGCGCCCACCTTCCAGAACATCGACGGAGCGTTGCGCAGCAGCTCAATCCAGTTGGCTTTGCCTTCGTCCTCCTCAGGCTTCGCCTCGTTGTACTCGGCGTACTCCTGCGGGTTCCACTCCTTCACCTTCAGTGTGGTGTAGATGACGCAGAGGATGAGTATAGCGGCGCCGATGTAGAACGAGTAGATTACGGAGTCGGGTATGACGCCCTTCTCTGCCTCGTTGGCTATGCCGATGGCTGTGAAGAAATAGGGGAAGAGGTAGCCCACGATAGATCCGGCGTTGCAGAGGAACGACTGTATGGAGTAGGCGAGCGACTTCTGCTTCTCGTTAACCATGTCGCCAACGAGCATCTTGAACGGTTGCATCGCCATGTTGATGCTCGTGTCGAGGAACATCAGCGAGATGAGGCCGAACACCATAGCCGCGCCGACCGCCATGCCGAACGAACCGGAGTTTGGTAGCAGGCACATCACGGCTACAGCCACCGATGCACCGATGAAGAGATAGGGAATGCGGCGTCCGAAGCGACACCATGTGCGGTCGCTGAGTGTGCCGATGATGGGCTGCACGAGGATGCCCATGAGCGGCGGCAGTATCCAGAAGTAGCTGAGGCTATGCGGGTCGGCACCAAGTGTGGCGAAGATGCGTGAGATGTTAGCGCTCTGCAGGGCGTACGCAATCTGTACGCCGAAGAATCCGAAACTGAGGTTCCACAGTTTCCAGAAACTTAGGTTTGGTTTTGGTTTCATTGTTATTTGGTTTTTTGGTTTTTTTCTTATGGTGCGCTTAGGCCGAACTAAGCCTTCTTAGGCCTCTTTAGGAGCTAAGCCTTCTTAGCTCTTGGTGCTCTCTCTCACGACGAGCCTTGTTCTTACGACGCGCTTCTCTATATGGTCGCGCGGCGTGATGCCCTCCACCTTGTCCATGAGTATGGTGGCAGCCTCTTCGCCCACCTTCGTTCCGCGCTGCTCTACGGTAGTGAGCTGCGGGTCGCAGGCGATGGCGCGCTCGCCGTTGGTGAATCCGCATACCGAGACGTCGTCGGGCACGCGGAATCCGCTGTGCTTAGCCGTGTACATTACGCCGATAGCCGTGTCATCGTTCACGCAGAAGAACGCATCGGGGCGGTCTTCGCGGCTGAGCACGTCGGGCGTTATGCGCTCGGCGTCTTCGCGGTTGTCGCAGACGAACACCAGCGACTCGTCGGGCTGCATGCCAGCCTTCAGCAGGGCGTCGTGATAGCCGTTGTAGCGGTTCTGTCCGAGCGCCGTCTTGCCCTTCATGCCGTAGAAGGCGATGCGGCGGCAGCCCGTCTCGATGAGATGCGTCACGGCGATGAACGCACCCTGATAGTCGTCAACTACCACACGGCTTGCGTCTACACCCGTGCAGATGCGGTCGTAGAACACGAGCGGTATGCCGCGGTCGATGAGCGACTGGAAGTGGGCGTAGTCCTGAGTCTCCTTAGCCTGCGACACGATGACGCCGCACACCTGATGAGCCTCGAACATCTGGCAGAGCTGCACTTCGCGGTCGTACTGCTCACGTGATGTTGTGGCGATGATGCGGTAGCCGCGCTTCGACGCAGCGTCCTCAATGCCGTTGAGAATAGTGGAGAAATAATAATGGGTGAACTCGGGCACGATGACGCCAATCACCTTCACCGGCTGCTTGTGAGAGTTGCGCAGCGACTTGGCGATGTCGTTCGGATAGAAGTTGTGCTCATGAGCATACTCGCAGATAAGCTTGCGCTTCTCCTCGCTGACGCGTTCGCTGCCGTTGAGCGCACGCGACACAGTGGCTATGGACACACCGAAATGCTCGGCTATATCCTTCATCGTGGTTGGTTGCAGTTCAGACATTCGTTTGATTGGTTTTTAATTACGATACAAAGTTATCACATTATTTTAAAATAGGGCGCATGAGCGGCTCGCAGAATTTAGTTGCGCCGTGTAAACGTTTGCATACTTTGTATGCGGAGTTCTACTTCCAGAACAGCTTATCCATAAGTTCGTAGCGCTTCTCCATGTTCGGGTCTTCCTTTACGAACGTGTTCACGTCGATCTGCAGCACAGGAGCTACGCTCTTGCCGTTGGTTGTAGGCCAGTCGACGAGTCCGAGTCCGTTCGGGTTGCCGGTCTTCACGAAGTTGACGTAGTAGTTGCTGAAGATGTCCGAAACGACGTAGTCTTCAGGCTGCCAGTCGAACACGCGGTTGGTGGGCAGTGTGCCCATAGCATACTCGATGTCGGCAGAGTGAACGGCGCCGGTAGCACGCGGAGCGGCAGGCGTGTCGTCGGTCTTGTCCTGAACGCCGCCTGCAAGACCAGCCACCTTGTCCTTCAGCAGCATGTCGGGACGCGGATGGCAGTAGCGGTAGCGGTAAACAGGCTGTCCGCTGGTGAGCTTGTGCATGTTACCCCACTTCCATGTAGAGTAGTCGAGGAAGCAGTCGCCGCCGAGTTCGTTGCCCGGCTGTCCGGTTACGTCGGCGTCGGTGTTGAGTCCGTAGAGTTTGAAGAGCTCGTCGGTAGCGTCGCCGAAGATGTTGCGTGCCGCAGCCTTCAGGTTCTCAACGGTTGCCGGTTTGTTGCCGAGGATAAACATGGCGTTCGCCTCCAGATTGTTGCCGCCGATGAGCAGCGGCACCTTGGTCTGCTCGCCATTGGCGAACACATCGTAAGGTTGCTTTGTCCAGAAATAGCCGTCTACGTTGTATATAGTGACGCCACTTCTGCCAGCCTTCTTCATAAGTTCCTCAGCCGGCATGGCGCGCAACTCCTTTAAGTTCTTGCAGCCTATCTTCTTTGCCATCTCCACGCCTCGTGCCTCAGCCTCTTTCAGCGTGTACACCTTCTTCATTCCTATCACCGAACCGCTCGAACCCATAGCCTGGGCGAACAGTCCCTGGCACAAAGGCGAAGCCATGAGAGCGCTGACGGACATAGAGCCAGCCGACTCGCCTACGATAGTGATGCGCTCAGGGTCGCCGCCGAAAGCGGCAATGTTGTCCTTAACCCATTTGATGGCAGCCACCTGGTCGAGCAGACCATAGTTGCCCGAGCCTTTGTAGGCGGTCTCCTTGGAGAGTTGCGGGTGAGTGAAGAAGCCGAAGATGCCCTCGCGATAGTTGGCTGTAACGGAGATGATGCCCTTGCGAGCCATAGCGTCGCCGGCATAGCGCGGTTCGCTGCCGCTGCCAGCTATCAGTCCGCCGCCGTTGAAGTAGATAAGAACAGGCAGATGCTCGTTCATATCCTTTGCCGGTGTCCAGATATTGAGATACAGGCAGTCTTCGCTCATCTTCTTCGTGCCGAAGTTCATGTCGCCGAATATATTCTCCTGCATAGGGTTGGGTCCGAACTCCTTTGCCTGTCGCACGCCCTGCCACTTTGCTACGGGCTGCGGAGCCTTCCAGCGGAGGTCGCCCACGGGCGGAGCAGCAAACGGAACGCCCTTGAATGTCTTTACGCCCGACTCGTTGACGCCTTCGAGTGTGCCTTCCGCAACGTTCACTCTTGCGGGTTGCTGTGCGAACAATGCTCCTGCGAGCAGTGTAAGCACGAATGTAAGAAATGATTTTCTCATATTTTTTAGATTTTGATGTTATTTGGTTACAATCTGCAAATTTATCCTTTTTTAGTTAGAATCTGCTAAAAACTGATTAATATTATGACCGTATATCGTTAATTTGAAAGGATTGTGCCGACAGATACAAGCGTCAAGATGCCATGTAAGCCTAAAAAACTAAGCCAATCGCATTGATATTCCAAATATTTTTTGTTTATTTGCAAAGTAAAACAATAACTACGACGGGCAGAACATGCAACCATGACGAGCCGAATTACACCTTATTATATATACAGCTTTCAACTCGTCTACGAAAACGTTAACCCGCAAGGCTAATCTTACGCACGACTGCACGCCGAATAAAAGAATAAAACTATGGGAAAAGGAAAGAAAGGCGGCAAACGCTTAACCAAGAAACAGCTCGCCCCGAAGCTGGAAGAACTCTTTACCGCTAATCCGGGAAAGACGCTTACGTTCAAAGAGATTTTCCGCACACTCCACCTCGACACTCATCCGCTGAAGATGCTCGCCATCGACATCATGGAGGAGATGGCGTGGGACGACTTCATCACCAGAGTGACCGACAACTCCTACCAGCTCAATATGAAGGGACAGGTGCAGGAGGGCATCTTCCAGCGCAAGACAAACGGTAAGAACTCTATCATGCCCGACGACTCAGACAAGCCTATCTTCGTGGCTGAACGCAACTCGATGTGGGCTCTCACCGGCGACCGCGTGCGCTTCGCTTGCATGGCTCGCCGCAAGAACCACATCAAGGAGGCGCAGGTGATAGCTATTCTGGAGCGCGCCAAGGACACCTTCGTCGGACGACTCTCGTTCGACCATGACCTCTGCACGCTCATCTCTCCGGCAAACGTGCTGGCGAACAGCATAATCATTCCGCGCCGCAAGCTGAAAGGCGGCAAGGACGGTGACAACGCCGTGGTGCGCATCGTCGAGTGGCCCGACCAGGACCACCGCAACATGATTGGCGAAGTGGTCGACGTGCTCGGAAAGGCTGGCGACAACGACGTGGAGATGAACACTATCCTCGCACAGTACGGCTTGCCGTATAAGTATCCGAAGAACGTGGAGGAGGCTGCCGAGAAGATTTCGGCAGAGATAACGCCGGAGGACTACGCCGAGCGCGAGGACTTCCGCGACGTATTCACCTGCACCATCGACCCGAAGGATGCAAAGGACTTCGACGACGCGCTCTCTATCCGACAGCTCAAGGACGGACTCTGGGAGGTGGGCGTTCACATCGCCGATGTGTCGCACTACGTCACAGAAGGCTCCGTGATTGACAAGGAGGCGGTGAAGCGCGCTACGAGCATCTATCTCGTCGACCGCACCATACCGATGCTCCCCGAACGTCTCTGCAATTTCATCTGTTCGCTCCGACCCGACGAGGAGAAGTTAGCGTTCTCCGTAATATTCAATCTCGACGAGGAGGCGAACGTGAAGGCATACCGCATAGTGCATACCGTTATCAAGTCGAACCGCCGCTACGCATACGAGGAGGTGCAGGAGCTGCTCGAGCAGAACGGCGTGGTAGACGGCACGGGCGAACCCGCACCTGCAGCGCCTAAGGGCGGATACAAGGGCGAGAACGCCGACGCGCTCATCATGCTCGACCGACTGGCTAAGAAGCTGCGCGCAGCACGCTTCAAGAACGGCGCCGTGAAGTTCGACCGCGAGGAACTCCACTTCGACGTAGACGAGAAGGGCAAGCCGGTGCGCTGCTACTTCAAGCGCTCGAAGGATGCCAACAAGCTCATCGAGGAGTTCATGCTCCTCGCCAACCGCACCGTGGCTGAATCGGTAGGTAAGGTGGCGAAGGGCAAGAAGCCGAAGACGCTGCCTTATCGTGTGCACGACAACCCCGACCCGACAAAGCTCGAGACGCTGCGCGAGTTCGTGGTGAAGTTCGGCTACAAGATGAAGACCGACGGCACGAAGGGCGCACTCGCCAAGTCGCTCAACACGCTCATGTCGGCGTGCGAGGGCAAGCGCGAGCAGAACCTCATACAGACCGTGGCGCTGCGCGCTATGATGAAGGCGAAGTATTCTATACACAACATCGGTCACTTCGGACTGGCGTTCGACTACTACACCCACTTCACATCGCCTATCCGCCGCTACCCCGACACGATGGTTCACCGACTCATCACACGCTACCAGCAGGGCGGACGCTCTGCCAACAAGGAGCACTACGAGGAGCTTTGCGAGCACTCGTCGGAGATGGAGCAGATTGCTGCCAACGCCGAGCGCGACTCTATAAAGTATAAGGCTGTGGAGTTTATGTCTGAACGTGTGGGCAACGTCTACGACGCACACATCTCGGGCATACAGTCGTACGGCATCTACTGCGAGATTGACGAAAACCACTGCGAGGGTCTTGTGCCGATGCGCGACCTCGACGACGACTACTACGACTTCGACGAGCGCAACTACTGTCTTGTGGGCCGCCGCCACCACAACAAGTATCAGCTTGGCGACCCCATACGCATCAAGGTGGCAAGTGCCAACCTCGAAAAGAAACAGCTCGACTTCACTTTAGCAGGGGGTGCAGTTGTCTCAACTGCACCAACCAAGCAAAAAACCGAGTAGAAGTGACACCATTATCTTGGTTGGTGCACTTGAGACAAGTGCACCCCCTGCAAGTGCACCCCCTGCAAGAACTGCACCAATCAAGCAAGAACTGCACCCCCTGCAAGCACCCCCTGCCCCTCAACAACATTTCTCACCCTCTAACCCCCAACCCTATCATGCCCCACATTACTTTCCTAAACCGTCGTTCCGACATACTTATTCAGTGTGGTCACTTGCCTCATTGGTTTCAGCCGGAGGCGGTGCAGTTTATCACTTTTCGCCTTGCCGACTCACTTCCTCAGACCAAACTGCAGGAGTTGTCACTCATGCGCGAGGCGTTAGGACGGTGCGAGACGAAGGATGGAGAGCTGACGGCAGAGGAAGAACGTTTGGAAGAAATAGTGGAGGGGTGGTTGAAGATTGGATATGGCGGTTGTGTGTTGAGCAATGCGCAGTGCAGGCAGTTTGTTGAGGAAGCTCTGTTCTTCAACGACAATCAGACGTATCACCTCCATGCCTTCGTCATAATGCCCAATCATGTTCACATTCTACTGTCGCCGATAGGAGAAAACAGCGTTGTCTCTATTGTCAGTAAGTTGAAGCGCTATTCGTCACGTATGATAAAACAATGTTTAGGGACGGATGGTAATGTGTGGCAACGTGAGATGTTCGATCGTATGATGCGTGGAGAAGACGACTTCGCACATAAACTGGCATACATTGTTAATAACCCTAACGGACTTCCGGAAGATAGCTACTCATTATATGTAGCAGAGAATGTGCAGTATCTGCTGTAGTGGCTTTCAGGGGGTGCTTTCAGGGGGTGCACTTGTCTCAAGTGCACCAACAAAGCAAAACTGCACCAACCGAACTGAATGTGTGGTTAACTTGGTTGGTGCAGTTGAGACAACTGCACCCCCTGCAAGAAGTGCACCATTAACTCGGTTGGTGCACTTGAGACAAGTGCACCCCCTGCCCTTGCCCGAAATGTTAAAGATGTTAATATAATAAAAACGAAATATCTGATTTATATCTTTTTCACAAAAAATGCGTATTTTTGCAGAACAAATGGAAGTGTACTAACCATACTCTCCATTCTCTAACTTTTTACACATACATTCGTTTAAGAAAAACTGAATCAATTTACTAAATACAAATCTTTATGGCGAATTTTTCCCGCAAAACTTTGACTCTCGCAGCAGGTCTTGTACTTTCTGTGATGAGTGCTAACGCACAGCAGATGCGTGAAGGTTATGTAGAAGCTGGCAAGAACACTGGCAGCGAAAACTTCCACACCCTTATTCAGGGTTGGACTCCTGGCAGCCAGATAACAGCAGACGACAACTTCTATATCTCACGTGTAAAGCCACGTGCTCGTTTCCGCAACGAGGCTACACAGGTGCGTCTTGATCTCAATGCGAAGAACGACAAGAAGCTCATCGCTTGGATCCCGGTAAACAACCCCGACTTCAACGCACTTCCTAACGGCGTATTCGACTCAGAGGTATTCTCTATGTGGTCGTATGTTACACACTGGGGCGACTGGACTGCACCTCTCGGACGTATTCCGGCTGCTTTCCTCGATATCGCTCACAAGAACGGTGTAGGTGTTTCAGGTGTTGCTTCTATTCCTAACGCAAGTCTTAGCGCAAGCTGGTCGGCATGTCTTAAGGGTATCGGCTCTATGGACGTAGACAAGGCTTCAAAGTTCTTCCAGTACTATGGTATCGACGGTATGGGCTACAACTCAGAGTTCTACAACGGTGGTTCTGTAGTGAAGCCGGTACGCACATTCCACGCAGCTCTCGTTAAGAAGATGAAGCCGGTTAACCCGGTATTCGAGAACTTCTGGTATGACGGTACAAACGACTACGGTCAGGTTACATTCGACGGTGGTCTCAGCAACCATAACAAGGAGACATTCGGTGACAAGGACAACGTACGTACATCACTCTTCTTCAACTACAACTGGAACCGTGGTCAGCTCACTCCTTCTGTAGCATATGCAGAGAAGCTCGGTCGCGATCCGCTCGATCTTTATTGTGGTGTGAACATGCAGGGCGGCGAGCCTGGTGGTACATCATGGTCGTTGCTGCCAAATCAGCGCGTTTCTATCGGTCTTTGGGGTGCTCACTCATACAACATGTTCTGGGAGAGCCGTTCAGAGCTCGGTTCGTCTGACGAGAAGAAGCAGTTCGCTTACCTCCGTCGTACAGAGTGCTACTTTGGTGGCGGCAACCGCAACCCGGTTATCACTCCGTCTATTGTTGACAAGCATCAGTACACAGCATACAACCCGACTTGGCACGGTATGGCTGCATTCATGACAGCACGTTCACCGCTGAGCTGGGATCTCGCTGAGGAGCCGTTCATCACTTATTTCAACCTTGGTAACGGTAAATTCTTCAACCTTAACGGCGAACGCAAGACCAGCACACCTTGGTACAACGTAGGTATGCAGGACTACCTGCCGACATGGCACTTCTGGTTCGCTAACAAGCTTCTCGGACGTACAGCAGCTGATGTTCCGGCTGAGGGCCTCGACGCTCAGTTCGTATGGGACGACGCTTACTTCGGAGGTTCTACACTTAAGGTGTTCGGTACAACAGCTAACGAGTATCTCCACCTCTTCAAGACAAAGTACGCTTTGAAGAAGGGCGACGTTATCACTGTTCGCTATAAGCTCAACGAAGGTGCAACAGACCTCGACCTCGTTCTTTCGGCAGAGGGTAGCGAAGACAAGGGCGTAGCTTACAACCTCTGCAAGGCAGATCGTGTAGCTGACGTTAACGACTGGGTTAAGCAGACATTCACTGTAGGTTCTGACTTCGACGGCAAGACTCTTGCTCTCGTAGCTCTCAACTTCAAGAACGCTAAGAACGTCGACCTCATGCTCGGCGAGTTCTCTATCGTTCGTGGCAACTACGCTACACCGGCTACTCCGGTTATCGACGCAGCTAACACCAAGATGCTCTACAACAGCAAGGCAGGTATGGACGCTAAGATTATCTTCAATATGCCTAACAACAAGGCAGTTGGCGAGCCATGCTACAACCTCGACGTTAAGACATCTCACTTCCGTCTCTACGCTCAGGAAGAGGGTAAGGAGCCGATGCTTATGGGTACAACAACCTCTTGGGCTGGTCTCTACTACTCAATCCCGACTACTAAGGCAAACGCAAAGGTACGCCTCGGTGTTTCTGCAGTAGCTCTCGACCACAAGACAGAGTCTGAGATTGCTTGGAGCAACTACATGGAGCCTGCTACATACGTTTACAACGACGATATCCAGAGCAACAAGAAGACTATCAAGCCGAACGAGGAGTTCACACTCAGCTACATCGATCCTGAGCACCCGGCTGCTAAGTGGGAGATTGTTAAGGACGGCGAAGTTGTTAAGAGCGGCGAAGGCAACTCTTGGACAGTAAAACTTCCTGAAACTGGTAGCTACGACCTTAAGGTTACTGGCAACGAGTATGGTGAGGATGGTGTTGCTAAGCAGACCACACGTACATTCGCATCTTACATTCAGATCACTGGCGAGGGCACAGGTGCTCTGCCTGAGATCTACACTCTCACAGCTAACGGTAGCGATGAGGAAGTTTCTCTCAAGACCGGCGAGAGCGTTAAGATGGCTTACACAGGTCGTCACGCTGACGGTGCAGGTTCACAGGGTCTCGACCTTAAGGAGAAGCGCTTCGGTGTCGCTGCTTCAGATCTCGGTCTCGTAGGCAAGAAGTCTTACTCTGTATCGTTCTGGTTGAAGATCAACAGCCTCAAGTCGGGCGATCCTACAACTCTCTTTAATGTTTACAACAAGCAGGATGGTTGGCCTAAGACAGACTGGGGTTGGAACTGGTCTGGTATCAGCGCAGATGGTAGCATTGATCACTACAACTTCCGTGGTACAGACGCTACTTCTAACAAGGAGCTTCACTATAAGTATGCTAACACTAAGCTGCCTGTAGGCAACTGGGTACACATAACAATGGCCTTTGATTATAACGATGGCGGTAACTTCCGTAGCGACCTGTTCGTAAACGGCGTTAAGCAGACCGTTACTTCATGGGATCGTACCGGTGGAGCTACAAAGACAACAGAACCAGACTATGAGAACGATATCTATGGCATCACAAACGGTATGTACCTCTGCATCGGTGGTCCGCTCTTCTCACGTTACGGCATTGACGGTGTTATCGACAACGTAGTAGTTTGGGACAAGGCAGTCACAGCAGCAGACGCTAAGGTTGCTATGGGCGACCTCAACGCTAACAACCTCCCTGCTGGCGTGAAGGCATTCTGGGACTTCGAAAAGAAGGCTACTGACAACTACTTCTCAGCTGCAGGTTCACTTGCTGGCACAAAGGCAGGTATGCAGGATATGGTTGCAGGTGGCAGCGAGGGTCAGGCTACTCTCCAGTGGATTGAGCCGACTTACATCGCAGGTTCTCCGTTCGTATCTGGCGAGACATACAAGGTAGAGACCAAGCCGTCATGGACTTCAAAGAACGCTACATTCGCTGACATTACTGGTAACGGCGAGGAAGGTTCTGCAAACGTTTCGTTCCGCACAGGTGGCGACTACGACGTAACTCTTACACTCTCTAACGCTCTTGGTAAGGCAGAGAAGACATTCTCTGTAATCAAGGTGGCTTATCCTACTGGTGTTGACGCTGTAGAGGGCGCAGAGATGAAGGCTTACACAGTAGGCGAGGACGCAGTAGTAGAGTTCGCTGAGGCTGGCGCATACGAGGTTAGCGTTTACACAACAGCTGGTGAGCAGGTTGCTCGCAAGGCTGCTCAGCTCAACGCTGGCAACGTGGTTAACGTACACCTTGCTAAGGCAGGCATCTACGTGCTTAATGTGAAGAAGGACGGCAAGACCGTTCGCACTGTGAAACTTATTCGTAAGTAAAATAAATCTATAAGTTGACGAGTAAACGAGTAAATATATAGACGAGTGAACGAGTTGACAAGCAGACAAGCTGATTATATACCTTATATTATATATAGGTGTGCAAAAAGCTCGTTTGCTCGTCCACTCGTCCACTTGTATAAAAACATAGCATACTTGTATACTCGTCAATTTTGCGCTTTTAAATACCTAATCAACAAAACAATATCTAAATGAACAACAAAAAGACAACACTCCTCGCATCCATGCTTCTGTGTGGCTGCGTGTTCGGTTACGCTCAGCGTACTCCGACTCATCCGTTAGACATCCAGGACAAGGGCGACCAGTACCTCCTCGAGAACATCTGGAACTGGGAAGCCGGCACACCTCCGCGCGAGGTGAGCGCAATGGACGACCAGTTCTACATCTCACGCGTTCGCCCATTGCCGCGCATCGCTGAGGCTGACGACTATCAGGCAGAGGTTAGCAAGCAGGCTAAGCCGGGTCGTAAGATGTGTCTCTGGACTCCGCTCGACGACCCAACGTCTTCTTGGAAGGCTCTTCCGCGCTACTGTTTCGAGGGCGACAACTTCTCAATGTGGTCATACATTAACATTCACGGTAACTGGACAGCACCTTGGTTCCGCGTAACTGGCGGTCTGTCTGACGTTGCTCACAAGAACGGTGTAGCGGTAGGTTGCGTTGCTTCAATTCCTTGGGCTGCTGGTGTTAACGTGAACGCAGCAAGCGGTTGGGGCAAGACCTTCGGCGAGCTGACAAAGAAGAACTCTGACGGCACATACAAAAACGTAGAACGCTTCGTTAAGATTCTTAAGTACTACGGCATCGACGGCGTTGGTGTGAACTCTGAGTTCAACGCTAATGCTGCTACAATGAAGCAGATCCAGGGCTTCTTCGCTGCTTGCCATAAGGAGGCAGAGAAGATCGGTTGGAAGTTCCAGCTCCACTGGTATGACGGTACCAACGACTACGGTGGCATCTCATTCGACCAGGGTCTTAGTGCTCACAACAAGAATCAGTTCGGCGATAAGGACAACATCGTTACCGACATGATGTTCTCTAACTACAACACCGGTAACGGTACTCTCAAGAACACTGCAGAATATGCAAAGAGCATGGGTCGCGATCCGTACGACTACTACAAGGGCTTCGATATCCAGGGTCGTGCGCTCCATTCTTCAAGCTCTAACTGGAACGACCTCAACGACGTAGAGGCTTCAGTAGGCTTCTGGGGTGCTCACTCACAGGGTCTTATCCACCAGAGCGCTACCGACTACGGTACATCTGACGTGGCTATCCAGCAGGCTTACCTCGACAAGCAGGAGATGGTGTTCAGCGGTGGCAACCGCAACCCGGCTAACACTCCTGACATCCTCGGATGGAGCGACGTCGTAACACTCGCTAATGGTAGCCTGAAGGGCAAGTTCCACGGTGTAGCAAGCTACGTAACAGCTAAGTCTACTATCCAGCAGGTTCCGTTCGTAACACGCTTCAACCTCGGTAACGGTCTTACATTCAAGAACGAGGGTGAGGTAACGTTCAACCACAAGTGGCACAACATCGCTACTCAGGACTACATGCCTACATGGCGTTGGTGGATCGTTGACGGCAACGAGAGCGCAAAGAGCGCCGACCTCGCTCAGGCAGAGCTTACATGGGACGACGCTTACTGGGGTGGCTCTTGCCTCCGCCTGAAGGGTCAGACCACAACATCTCGTGTAAAGCTCTTCAAGACCTTGCTCAAGACAGAGCCTTCATACAACATCTCTCTTACATATAAGATGAGCAACGAGCTCGACACACACGCTAAGTTGTTCGTAGCTCTCAAGGGCAAGCTCACAGAGTACAAGGAGATTGCTATCCCTGCAGCTGAGAAGTTCGGTCAGTGGACAACATTCACCACTACTCTCGACAAGCTCGGTCTGAAGTCGGGCGATGAGATCGCAATGATCGGTATCCGTCTCGACAACACAGCTAAGGACTACAACATGCTCGTTGGTGAGCTCGCAGTTCGTAACCCGCAGCAGACATTCGCTCCGGTTGCTCCGAAGATTAAGGAGATTGATGTTCTCCGCGGTAAGGACAAGACTTGTGACTTCAAGATCCGCTACGCTGCCAAGGAAGAGACCGGCGGCGAGAAGACATACAACGACGAGGTAGATACATGGTACTACGAGATCTGGTTCCAGCAGAAGGGCGAGAAGGAGCAGTACCTCACAGCTACAACATCATGGGCAGCTTACGTAATCGACGCTCCGATGGTAGCCGACCTCGAGAAGCGCGACTGCCGCTTCGGTGTACGCGCCGTTTCTCCTGACGGATTGCAGAAGAGCGAAATCTCTTGGAGCGAATACCAGAAGGTTGAGTACGACACACCGTCTACAGAGGTAGCTATCGACCGTCAGGTTATCAAGCCGAACGAGCAGTTCAAGGTTTATTACGAGGATCAGTTCGCACCGAACGCTCAGTCGTTCCGTCTGCTCAACGCACAGACAGGTGCTCAGGTAGGCGAGAAGTTCACCAACTGCAACGAGTTCACAACTTCTGTAGCAGAGGTTGGCGTTTACGACCTCGAGGTTGTTAACGATAAGGGTGCAACAGAGATATTCCGCGGCAAGGTTATCATCTCTCCGGAGAAGACAGGTGCTGTGCCAGTTGTAGAGACTGTAACTGCTGACAAGCAGACAGCTGAGACAAACGAGGAAATCAAGCTCAACTACACATCACGCGACGGTGAGGGTAAGGTATCTCGCGGTCTTGTTGTAAAGGACCCGAACATGCTCTTGATCCCGGCAGAGGTAACACTCGACGGTGGCAACAACACAAGCATGGCTTACTCTTACGCTCTCTGGGTTAAGGTAGACAGCTATGCTCACGACAAGCAGGGTACAAACCTCATCCAGAAGAACACTATCTCAGACAAGTGGCCGCACAACAACTGGGGTGACCTCTGGGTACAGATTCGTCCGCAGATCAACGCTGGCGAGCACGACTGCCGCAACAACCACCTTGCTAACGAGGTTTCATTCAATACCTTCGGCTGGACAGCTCACGACAACCCGAGAGAGTCGATGATGTCAACAGGTTACGCACTCAACCCGGGTGTTTGGAACCACATCGTTGTTACTCAGGGCTCTGACAAGCAGCAGAAGATCTACTTCAACGGCAAGTGCGTAGCAGGTCCTAACAATTTTGCTGCATCTGACCTCCGTGAGAACAGCTCTGACTACCGCATCAACACTTCTGAGCACGCTAACGTGTTCATCGGTGGTGGCGGTGTTTACAAGGCAGGTCTGAACGCAACTATCGACGAGGTTCAGGTTTGGAACAAGCCTCTTACTGATGCTGAGGTAGTTCGCGCAATGCAGGGCTATGCAGCTAACGAGATTCCTGAGGGACTCATGGGCTACTACACCTTCGAGGAGATGGACAAGAGCGACTCTACATTCGTTAACCTTGGTAAGGCAGGTGCTCAGTACAAGGCAAGAATGGTTGTGATGAACGGCTCTGGCGGTGAGAATACTTCTACAGCATCTTACAAGACAGTAGGTGCAAACAACGAGGTGACCGGCTATCCTGGCATCGAGGGTACACTCGAGGTTAAGACTTCACACGCATGGCAGCTCAACGGTGGCCGCATCTCTTCTGAGGACGACAAGGCAGCTGTCGTAACATTCGCTCGTCCGGGCGAGTATGAGGCAGGCGTTAAGCTCACCAACTTCTGGGGCGAGTCTGAGAAGGCACTTGAGAACGTACTCGTTATCACTGGTGTTGACGCAATCAACGACGTTAAGGACGCAGCAGGCTTCTCTGTTTATCCTAACCCGTTCGTAGAGAGCGTAAACCTCCGCTTCTCTGAGGGTGGCTTCTACACTATCAACATCGTAAGCGCAGCAGGTGCGGTGCTCCAGAGCAATGACTTCCGTGCTGATGCAGGCGAGACAGTGAACGTAGCTGTTCAGGGTGGCAAGGGCATGTACATCGTACAGGTGCTCAAGGACGGCAAGCCGTTCAAGGCTCTCAACGTAATCAAGAAGTAATAACAAAGAATAGCGAACCGGCGGGCGGTGACGCCGCCCTGCCGGTTCCAACTATATTCATTTATTAAAAAACAAACAATGAACAACAAATCAAACGAGAAAGGCAACATGGTGCTGAAAGCCGCCTTTGCGATGCTCGCAGCAGGTCTGCCTATGCAGTATGCTTCGGCTAATGGCAACGCAGCTCCTAATGCTTTGACACAGACTCAGGGCGCTGTCGTTCAGGGTACTGTTAAGGATGGTACTGGCGAACCGCTCATCGGCGTTAGCGTCGTAGTGAAGGGTGCCACTGGTCTTGGTGTAGTTACAGACATCGACGGTAACTACCGTATCGACGTTAAGGACAAGAACGCTGTCTTGGTGTTCTCTTATATCGGCTACACACCGCAGGAGGTAAAGGTAGGCGGTCGTGCCAGCGTTGACGTTATCATGAAAGACGAAAGCTCTGTGCTCAAGGAGGTTGTAGTTACCGCCATGGGTATCAAGCGTAAGGAGTCGTCACTTACTTACTCTACACAGCAGGTTAAGGCTTCTGACCTCAACCGTGTACAGGACCCGAACGTTGCCAACTCTCTCGAGGGTAAGGTATCTGGTGTAACCATCACTCCGTCAGCAGGTGGTGCAGGTGGTGCTTCTAAGATCATCCTCCGTGGTAACAAGTCAATTCTCGGTTCTTCTACTCCGCTTATCGTTGTCGATGGTGTTCCTATGAACAACTCACAGCGCGGTCAGGTAGGTTCAGGTGCAAACATGCTTACAACAGGCGTATCTGAGGGTAGCGACGCTCTCTCAATGATCAACCCTGACGATATCGAGTCGATCAACGTGCTGAAGGGTGCCAACGCTGCCGCTCTTTACGGTTCTGAGGCTGCCAACGGTGTCCTCATGATCACCACAAAGAAGGGTCGCGAGGGTAAGGTAGGCGTTAACTTCTCTTCTAACGTTACATTCGACACTCCGCTCACAACTCCGAAAATTCAGAACGTTTACGGTGCTGCTATTGACGAGAACGCTCACACTATGAGTATCAGCAGCTGGGGCGATAAGGTATCTGCTCGTAATAACGACCAGCTTATCATCCAGACTCCGATGTACGGCGAGCATTTCGGCGAGACAATGAATGAGGTACACCTCCGCAACAGTGCAAAGGACGACGTTGCCGACTTCTTCAAGACCGGTGTGACAACCAACAACTCTATCGCCCTCTCAGGTGGTACAGACAAGATGAGCAGCTACTTCTCTTATGGTAACTCTCACGCAAACGGTATGATTGAGAACAACTCATACAACCGTCACACTTTCTCTTTCCGTCAGAGCTTCAAGTTCTACGACCGCGCTTCTATCGACGTGTCGATGAACTACATCCAGACAAAGACAAAGAACCGTCCTGGTGGTGGTATCACAATGAACCCGATCTACCACTTGTACATGATGCCGCGTAACATCGATCTCGGCTACTATCGCGACAACTACCGCGTAGACAACGGTACTTGGCTCACAGGCTTGCAGACATACTTCAAACGTGAGGGTAGCAACTATACAAAGGTTAAGGAGCAGGGCACTGTAACAGGTCAGCCGATGCAGAACTGGGCTTACTCAGCTCAGGGCCAGAACAACCCGTACTGGCTTGTTAACCAGAACTCAAGCGTAGCTAAGGAAGACCGTTTCTTCGGTAACATCACCGGTTCGCTTGATATCTACGACGGTCTCTCATTCCAGGCTCGTTTGGGTATGGACTTCACAAAGTACGAGAGCGAGTCGAAGCGTTACGCTACAACATGGCTCCCTGCTTCTATGGAAGACCTGGGTCGCTACTGGTGGAGCAACTCTAAGACAACTGACCTCTACACCGACTTCATGCTTAACTACAACAAGACATTCGGTGATTGGGACGTATCTGCAACAGCAGGTTACGTAGGTCATATCCGCAAGTCGTTCGGTCATGGCAACGACGTAACAGCTACATACTACTATGGTGACCGTGAGCACATCTCTACAATGGCTAACTACTTCTCTACAGCAGCCGGTGGCCCGGGCGCTACATCTCCGAGCCAGAGCTCAGACTGGAACAAGGGTGCTGTTGTAACAGGCCAGATTGGTTGGAAGGAGACAGTTTACTTGGATGGTTCATACCGTCGCGACTGGTACCGCGCCTTCCGTCAGTTCAAGGATCGTGGTACGCCTGAGGATTACGGCTACTTCGGCTTCGGTGCGAACGCTATCGTAAGCAATCTCGTTCAGCTGCCAGAGTGGTTCAACTACTTGAAGTACCGCGCTTCTTACTCAGAGGTAGGTAACTCTATCCCGGGTATCGTTTACGCTGGTGCTACACGCAACTTCGAGACAGGTGCGTTGGTTCCGTCTTCATGGGCTACCTTCAAGAATCCGCGTCCTGAGAAGACAGCTTCTTTCGAGACTGGTATCGAGGCATTGTTCCTCAACAACCGCTTGAGCCTCGACTTGACATACTACAACTCTACAATGTCTAACCTCTACCTCGTTGGTACCAACGCTTCTGGCAAGTCTATCCCGATGAACTCTGCCAAGATCCGCAACCAGGGTATTGAGGCTACTGTAGGCTACGACTTCAAGTTCGGCCAGCTCCGTTGGAAGACATCTTACAACCTCTCTTACAACGACAACAAGATCCTCCGTACAGCTTACGACGAGGAGACCGGCAAGGAGAATGTCATCGCTACATACGTAGGCGGTGTGCAGGTGCTCTACAAGGAAGGCGGCGCAATGGGCGACATGTACGTAACAGACATCAAGCGCGACGCTGAAGGCCACTACGTTCTTAACGCTAAGGGTGGTTTGTCAATGGAGACAGAGTCGAGCAAGACATACGGCAAGTTCGTAGGCAACCAGAACGCTAAGTGGCAGATGGGTTGGTCTAACAGCTTCACATGGAAGGACCTCACACTCTCGTTCCTTATCAACGGTCGTATCGGTGGTAAGGTACTCTCTATGACAGAGTCGTTCCTCGACGGTGCAGGCTTGTCACAGCGCACAGCTGACGCTCGCCTCTACGCTGAGAAGAACAACATCTACGCTGACGCTATCTATGGAAACAACATCCTCGGTATCCGCCTCGACGATGGTTCGGGCCGTATCGTTCCTATCGAGTCTTACTACAACTCAGTTGGTGGTGTAACTCCTCAGGACATCGAGCGTTACCTCTACAGCGGTACCAACTTCCGTCTGCGTGAGCTCTCTCTCGGTTATACATTCCGCAACCTCTTCGGTCAGAACAAGAACCTGAGCCTCTCATTCATCGCTCGCAACTTGTTCTTCCTCTACAAGGATGCTCCTGTTGACCCGGACGTATCGCTCTCTACAGGCACTGGTCTCGGCGCATTCGAGGTATTCAATATGCCGTCGTCACGTTCGTTCGGCTTCTCATTGAATGTAAACTTCTAAACCAATTCAAAAAAGTAAAAAAGAATTATGAAAAATTCAAAGATATTTGTTTACGCTGCGCTTGCGCTCTCTGCCTTCGGTATGCAGTCGTGTCTCGACTACGACACCCCGGGTGACGAGTTCAACGCAAACCAGACCATCGTGCCTCCAGTGGTCAGCTCGGGTAAAGCAGATGTCATCGACTACAAGAAGGTGATTTCTGACGAGGGTGTTGCAGAGGCTATCATGGCACTTGACGATAACATCCGTACTGCTCAGACCGGTGTTTATGGTATCCGTGGCGGTAAGGACGGTGGCGCTCCTGTGGCACACGCTTACCAGTTCTGCTACTCGCTCGGTCCTGACAACTACGTACAGTACTTCTGTGTACCTCACTACGACTTCCCGTACTCTAACTTCACATTGCGTTCTACATACGACATGTGTAAGGGTTCTATCGGTGGTCCTGGCAGCGGTTTCTCTTCAGCTAAGCTCTACATCGCTCCGCTGTTGAACACAGAGAAGATCGATTCAGTACCAGAGTTGAAGGCTATCTTCCTCACACTCTTCAACTACTCGGCTATCGAGAACGCCGACCTCTTCGGTCCGATGCCTTATGAGGAGTTCAAGGCTCTGCGCGACAAGTCGCCGTTCAAGTATAACGACGTACGTACAATCTACTACGGTGTTAAGAAGAACCTCGATGACGCTGTTGCATGTCTTAAGTACTATAAGGACAACCGTTCTGAGGCTTACAAGCAGGAAGTGGCTAACGTGATGTACAGCTACCTTACAATTGTAAACGATCCGTATTCAAAGACTTGGGAGGATATGGAGCCGTGGATCCGCTTCGCCAACTCGCTCAAGCTCCGCATGGCTATCCACATGAGCGGCATCGAGCCTGAGACAGCTAAGGCTTGGGCAGAGGAAGCAGTTCGCGACGGTGTCATCACCGACGTTGACAATGAGGTTGCCATCTATCCGGCATTCTCTGGCAAGGACCACCCGCTGGTTGAGATCACAGGCTGGAGCGACGCCGTTATGGGTGCTTCTTTCATTAACCTGCTTGAGAACCTCGACCACCCGTACATGAAGTATCTCTTCACAAAGAACAGCGTAGGCCTTGCTAAGTCTCCGCAGGCTGTAGAGGGTTCTTCTTGCCCGGCTACCACACCGGCGAACTCTGTATACGTAGGTATGCGTGACGGTGTTGCTCCTGGTGAAGGTCAGGCAGCAGCCAACAACCCGTACTGTGGCTACTCTATGCTCGACAAGGCTTACTTGGCTCAGACTCAGGCTCCTCTCTTCCTCATGAAGTGTTCTGAGGTTTACTTCCTCCTCGCTGAGGGCGCTCTCCGCGGTTGGAACATGGGCGGTACAGCTAAGCAGTTCTACGAGCAGGGCATCCGCTACGCTTCTCTCGAGAGCCGTTCGTTCACGGGCAACAAGTACAACCAGCTGGTTGACGAATACCTCAACGTTGAGGCTCCGAAGGGTATTGCATACGTAGACCCACAGGGTCTTACACCTGATATGCCGAGCGTAACAAAGATTGGTGTGAAGTGGAACGAGGGTGATTCTCCTGAGGTTAAGCTCGAGAAGATCATCACTCAGAAGTACATCGCTTCTTTCCCGTACAGCTATGAGTCATGGGTTGACCTCCGTCGTGTAGGCTATCCTAAGCTCTTCCCGATCCTCGGTGTTGCTGATAGCGACGGTACAATCGGCGCTGGCGATTCGAAGGTACAGACAAAGGAGAACATCATGCGTCGTATTCCTTGGGCTTCTGACGATCCTCAGACTAAGGCTGATATTGAGGAGACTGGTCTCCCAGCTCTCGGCAATGGTGCTACGGATACTCAGGGTCAGCACCTCTGGTGGGATAACGGAGCTTCTAACTTCTAATCCGCACGTTTAGATTTGTATATATAAAAATGGGCAGGACTCCGATTTCGGAGCCCTGCCTTTTTTGTCTTAAATTGTGTCTAATCCCAAATTTATATATGATTTTTGGGATTACAATCCCAAATTTCCATATAACTTTTGGGATTAGAGCATTTTTTTTGTGTATCTTTGCAAGTGTAATATAATATTAATGTTATGATATCAAGACTATTGCAGAAGACAATTGAATCGCGTTTGTTTGCAGGAAAGGCAATTATCGTGATAGGAGCGCGTCAAGTAGGCAAGAGTACGTTGTTCAAGCTTATTCTTGAAAAACAAGACTATAAGGCATTGCAACTTAATTGTGATGAGCCCGAGGTGAGGAATATGCTTAGCAATATAAACACTGCAGAGCTACGACTTCTTATAGCCGACAATCGTATAGTTGTTATTGATGAGGCGCAGCGAGTGGAGAATATAGGTATGACATTGAAACTAATTACCGACAACTTCCCTGATGTGCAGTTGCTTGTGACAGGTTCTTCTTCTTTTGAATTGCAAGACAAGCTCAATGAGCCGCTTACTGGTCGTAAGTATGAGTATCATCTTTATCCAATCTCCACTGCCGAGTTGATGGCAAGTAATGGTCTTCTCGGTGTGAAGCAGACCCTTGAGCAGCGCCTCGTCTACGGCTCTTATCCCGATATATTGAACCATGCCGACGATGCAAAAGAACTGCTGATGAACCTCGCTGGCAGTTATCTCTATAAAGACTTGTTGACGCTCGAGAGCGTACGCCGTCCCGTTCTGCTCGGCAAGTTGCTTACTGCTCTTGCCTTGCAGGTGTGCAGTGAAGTGTCGTACAACGAACTTGCGCAGACCGTTGGTACAGACAATAAGACGATAGAGAAGTATATAGACCTTTTGGAGAAATGCTACATAGTGTTCCGTCTTAATGGCTTTAATCGCAATCTGCGTACTGAATTGAAGAAGAGCAAGAAAATCTACTTCTTTGACAATGGCATACGCAACGCTATTCTCCAGAACTTTGCACCTCTCTCGCTTCGCCAGGATGCAGGTGCGCTATGGGAGAATTTCATTATCAGCGAGCGTATAAAGCGCAATCACTATTCGGGTCGTTACGTAAATAGTTATTTCTGGCGAACCACCCAGCAGCAAGAAATTGACTATGTGGAGGAGTGTGACGGACAGTTTAGTATTTTCGAGATGAAGTGGAATCCACGTCGTGCCAATACTCAATTTCCTTCTTCGTTCCTAACAGCGTATGATGTGAAGGAAAAGGCTGTGGTGACTCCCGAGAACTGGATAGAATGGGTTGTGTAGGGTGCTATGAAGCTATAAATAAAATCGAGTAGGCGAAAATATCTACCATATCTTCCAGCCGGCGTGCAACGTGCTGCATGTCAGAAAGATAAAGGCTGGAAGATTCCTAAAAAATGAGGTTATCTTCCAGCCTATCTTCCAGCTTATCTTCCAGCCGTTTCTCGACATTTTGACGTAGCGTGGCAATCTTTAGGGGGTGCAGTGGTCTCCACTGCACCAACCAAGCAGCGCACGCACCCTAACCTTCTGTGTGCATCTGTGCTATCTGTGGGAGGACACTCGCAGTTCGGTTGAGGGCGTGTCAAAACTCCCGATATAAATAACTAAAAACTCGTTGTACGTTCTTATATGGATGTACAACGAGTTTTTGTTTTTCTACAATAAAAAGCCTTGTAAACAATTTGTATGGCGTTATATGGGTCAAATAAGCCCTCAAATAAGAGAAAAGTCCTCCCTTGGTCATTTTTGCCACCATTTTCTTTATATTAAAGGCAATGGCAAAGAAGGCAAAGTCCATTTTGACCTTGTCTACACCGAAATGGCGAAAACGACGATACGCCATGTTGTATTTTATTTGTCCGAAAACCGCTTCCGGCTCGATGCATCTCCGGCCTCTATGCCTTAAACCTTCCTCAGAGGTAAGTAGCTCACTCGCCTTATGTCTGTAAGCTTCCAGTTTGTGGTTCCGGTCAATCACACTTTTATCCCCGGATGCATCGAAACACAGACAACGTAGCGGACATCCCTTGCAGTTCTGTGCTGTGTATGTTGCCCTATTGGAGACGTATCCACTCGCACTTTTCTTGTGGCTGGTTCCGGTGCGTGTCATGTGTTGTCACATCGGACAGACGCAATAGTCTTCGTCCTTGTTGTAATAGAAGTTTTCAGAGCGGAACGGATCCGGTACATACTGCGGACGGTGCTCTATATGGAAGCGGTTGTATTTCACATAGGCAGCGGTGCCGTTCAGCTCCATAAACTCGTAATTCTCCTCAGAGCCATAACCGGAGTCTGCCACTTCCGTTGACGCAAAGTGTCCGTAACGCTCACGGAACGACTCCATGAATGGGATGTAGGTAAGGGTGTCTGTAGGGTTGGGGAACAGTGCAAAGTTGGTGATGAACTGGTTCTCGGTAGCGATCTGCAGATTGTATCCGGGTTTTGTCAGGCCTTCGTTCATGGCATCCTCTTTCAGGTGCATGAAAGTGGCGTCCTTGTCGGTCTTCGAATAGGAATTGCGATCGCCGAGATTTTCAAGATGCCGGTCGTATTCACCGAGCTTACCGCTACGCTCCTTGAGTTCCTTGGCTATCTTGCGCCGCTTCTTCTTTTCCTCCTTGTCCAGTTGTGGATCGGAGAGCGAGGCGTTGACTTTGTCAGAAATCTCCGCAAGCAGTGACGGAGTGACTTCCAGTGTTTCGTCCTGCCTGGCGTTGTCTTGTGCTATGCAGTCGTCAACCTGGGCAAGCAGCGCCTTTACCTTCTCAATCAGTCTGGCACGGTTACGCTCTACCGTCTTGCGCCAGACAAACGTATACTTGTTTGCCTTCGACTCTATCTTCGTGCCGTCCACGTACTCCACGTCGAGACTAACGAATCCCTTATCCGCAAGAACGAGCACAAGCTGCGTGAATATGTTGTTGATCTCGTCCTTCAGACGGTTGCGGAAACGGTTGATTGTTATGAAGTCAGGCTTTTCATACCCTGCCAGCCAGATGAAATGTATGTCACGCAGGAGCAATTGCTCTATGCGGCGACATGAATAGATATTGTTCATATAGGCATAGATGATGACCTTGAGCATCATGCGTGGATGGTACGGACACCTGCCCATACCGTTGTATAATTTGTTGACCGAACTCATGTCAAGATGGTCCACAATGCTGGAAACGATGCGTACGGGGTCGTTTTCCGCAATATTTTCATCGATTCGTTGCGGAAAAAGAACCATTTGGTTGGTAGTGTAAGAACGAAAGTGTAACTTTGCCATAGTTAATTTTTTCTATGGTCTAAAGTTACAACAAATTTTAGACATAGCAAAGCCCTGGCTTGTGAAAGTCAGGGCTTTGTGATTTTTTAAGAATAAGAGAGTTTTGACACACCCTCCCCTTGAAGAGCCCGATAACTTGGTTGGTGCAGCTGGGGACAGCTGCACCCCTGAGGGAATACTGGTTACCGCGTACAGGAAATGCTGTTACCGCGTGCCTAAACTGTTGTTACCGCAATGCTGTAAAGGCGTTACCGCGCTGTGGTAATAGTGGTTTCTATAGTTTCTTTACGTTAAAAAAGCATTAAAAAGAAGTGCGGTTTCCATTTTTTTATCCTCAAATCCGCAACTACGCGCCTAATATGATACAGAAGCGAAAAG
>ENA-UOJA01000076-UOJA01000076.1-human-gut-metagenome-genome-assembly--contig:-C19-NODE-76-length-97505-cov-319.770867_pt1 | contig 97505 bp, 90 predicted proteins | sample MGYA00242337_ERZ723884 | MGnify/ENA metagenome assembly ERZ723884
TGAGAATTTTGATGAATTTGAATATGTTATTAGAAACAAATAAACAGTTTTAATTGTATGGAAGAACTTTTCAGATATTATTTGGAGAATATTATTATTCTTCGTATCGGTACAGGCTTACGCTATCTATGGCTACGCTTTGTAAGGCATCGCAAGATTTCTTACCGAACCCTTTATGAAGGTAGTAAATCGAAAAAAGCAACAGAATTATCTAATTTTGATAATGAAATGTCAAATCGGGCATGGGGATGTGGCTTTATTCTTTTTGTGATATTCTTAATTATGTTTTTACACAGATTTTTATAATAGACATACAGAAAAGAATGATTATGCAACAGACATTGTTTATCGTAATACTTGCCGTTGCCATTGCTTTCGTTTTGGCGTACAGGTGGAAGAAAAAGGCAGAAAACAAAATGGACAATATGAGCCTTAATTATAAAAGCAAGCAGCAAATATTCTTTCTAACGAAAGCTGATATAGTCAAGATGATGACTGTTGTTGAAATAAGAATTCCAATAGAATATACCCTGATGGGGGCATTTAAACAGGAGGCGATAAGAAGAGAAAACACCATATCAAATTTTTCTATATGAATTCACTATGTTTATGTGTAAAAGAATAAAATTTTGGCTTTGCAAACTTCTCTATTCCCATAGAAAAAAGTCTTGTTGCATTTCCTTTTCATCAAAAGGTTTCAAGGTGATAACTCTCTATCGGATTTTTGAGGGATGCCAAGTAGAAGACAAACCAATTATCTTTCTTCCTGCTACAGCATCCGAGGAAGAATTGGCCAATGCGATATTTTTCTGTTTGGATAAAAGTAGTATGGTCATACGAACTTCAATAAATTCCACATCTGCTTATCTGAAGTTTATCAAAGAACGTTCGTTGAAAAGTTACTATCAACAATCCGTGGCTTGCATAGTAAAGTTGAATGTTCAAACAGGCAAAATTCATTTAGAACTTTGGCAACAAGCTGATGATGATAGAGGAATGATTCCTTGTCATGAACAGAGCCTTATGGCATTTGATGTAAAAGGCAATAGTCAACTTTTCGCCAAGTATGTCATGGAAATCTTAAGTGAAAGATTAGCTTTGAAAAAGGATAAGGTAACTATGGAATAAACAATAAAAATTGTAGAATGAGAATAAACAAATGAAACAGATTAAATTAGCTTTTGTACTTTTAACAATAATAACAGACACGTTTAACATCATAGATAATCAATTAGAGCCATAACCGTAATGCACCTGCTTGGAATTTAGCTCTTTTAGTTACCTTGTTTCTTGTTACTATTAATTCAAGTAATTATGAACATAGGTACACATTTTAGCGGACAACCGATGTATGGGCAGCTAATAGATTTGCTCCGCAGAAGATATTCCATTCGGGATGTGGCTAAGTTGAGTGGTAAGAGTGTGAGTACGGTGCAACGAGTTAAGCAATTACTAATAGTACAATCACCGCAATAATACTATTGATTTTACGTTCTTTTCAAAGAAAGGGGTTGTGCAATAGTGGCTTAAAGGCTAAAAGCACTACCTTTGCATACAATAATAGGTACCAACACGTTTAAGGTCACAATTTGTGAACTCAAAAATAAAGATAGAAATATGGCAGACATAACGGAAAAGACAGGAAACGGCGAACTGGTCACAAATCGTGACCAGTTGGTTGTCATGGATAATATAGAGTCTCTAATGAAAACGGCACTAAAAAATAACAGTTGGATAACGACTATAGTGTTTGCTTTGATTGAATTTCCTATAATAATCTTTCTATCTTATTTTTCAATAGGAAGTAAAGACGATGTTATGGAAATATATCATAGCGATCCTTCTCGTATCATTTTCATTAAAGGATGTATTTCGTTTGTTATAACTTCATTCTTAATGTCTTTAATAATGTTGCTTTATGTAATTATAAAGAGAATACTATTGAATGTTAGGGTTACCCGTAAAAAGATTTTTATTTCTTTGGGGCTTAATTTTGTTATTATAAGTGTTGAGATTATTGGAATATTGACATACAAATTGATGACAAGAGGATATATCTGATAGACAACATTTAAACTTTACATAAAGAATCCAAAATGAAGAGGTTTGTAATTATATTTATATCTTTAATAGTTGGATATGCACTGTATTGGTGCATATCTGATTATAATTATAGATATAATAAAATAAATAGTATCGTAGGAATTTATAAATTAGATTTTAATCATACTGATTCTGAAATTTATAAGGATTCTATTGAAAAATATAATAATTTAAGATTAATATTTAATTCTGATATGACATTTTCCTTATCATTTTCCGTACCATTTATGGCTGATACTGTAGGAACATGGAAGGTTGGAGGAATGAATGAATGGAATGAAATTGTCTATCATAATGGCATTATAGATCAATTGGGGGAATTTGACGATGGGGATACGATTATATATATAAATTCCCCAACTCCGCAAAAAACTTACAAGAAACCGACACTAATAGACAAGGTTTTCTTTGTGAGAATAAAGTAATTTTTTAAAACTCGTTCTCCGATTTTATCAAGCGTTTATGTAGATAATCCATGTGTCAACAAAAAACAGGGACATTTTAATGGTATTAAACAAGCGTTTCTGATACAGCGTTAAGTCAATCAGATTATTTCTATTTTGTGTTCAGTCGCATATATAGAGAGATGCGACTGAACACATAATAGAATCACTTGAGCTAAAACCAATTGAATATGATAATGTATTAAACTTCGTAACATGAAAAAAATTATTATAGCAACTCTTATAATTTGCGTTGTGTTTTGTATGTTGTTATCACACAAAGAATACCGAAATTACAAGATAACGAACATTACACTTTCTGAGATTGTTATCAAAGATTCTCTTTTGAATTTGAGAAAGGAAAATAGATATTTCCTATTAGAATTCATGGTAGACTATTGCAATAGTTCTTTAACTTTTATGGGAGGAGGTATAGAACCTGGTTTGAATGGTACAATTGAGTCAATTAAATCTATAAAAATAATAGATTCCAATGGCAATGATATATCCTCGTTGTTTCATAATCTTACAATTGAGGACAATGATTTATGGCTCGACGATTACTTAGTTTTTTCTAAAAATTATAATATTGATTCTTTGGTAAATAGCATAAATCATCGAGATAGAAATGAAATTGGACAAAGAATTACTATTCCACGCTTATTCGTGATTGATTCTACTTCTGTAATCCCAGACTCTATTATTCTAAATTTTGGAACACATTCTATCATTAGTAATGTCAAATATAAAAAAAGTAAGCCTTTTGTTTTAAGTACAAGTGATAGATAGAAATATAAAACTACGTCACAATATTCAAATAATGAGATTTATTCTTGTTAGAGTTGTTCCTACCAATGGTAAGAGGAATAAATATTGTTGATGCACGGACAAGCCCTTGCGCTGTCGAAGACGATGCGAATGCCGTTGGTCTTAATCTTGTCGAAGTGAAGGATGCGCTTTCTTTTGGGGCACTCTCGCATACCGCTGCGTCATCTTCACATCCTTGTGACCGAGCATCTTGCAGATGGTCTACATCGGCACACCTGCCTCCAGCGTAATGAGGCTGGCGAACGAGTGTCGTCCCGAATGGTAGAAATAGGTAAGTCCGTACTCTTTTCCACAAGCACATCGAAAGCCTTTTGGATGGAAAGCAACAACTGCTCGATGTCCTTGTTGGTCTCCACGGCTTCCTTGCTCTTGTTCTCCTTTGGCTGCTTTAGTGCTTTATGTTAATCGAAGTACAATCAACGCAATAATACTATTGATTTTACGTTCTTTTCAAAGAAAGGGGTTGTGTGATAGTAGTTTAAAGGCTAAAAGCACTACCTTTGTAAATAATATCAAAACAGAGTATAATGGAAGAGAACAATATAACAGTAGATAAAGCTGTCCAAACCATAAAAGGGGCAATTTTGCGAGCTCAACAAAAACAAAAGTTTCTCATGTTAATGTGGAAGAATTATGAAAATATCTGAAATAAAAAACGAATTATTAACAACTTTGAGCCCATGTGTCTTGAACCATGGGTTCAAAGTAAATAAGACGAAATTTTGTCTAAAGAAGAATGACGAAAATAATGAGAGTCAATTTTCTTTTGATTATAACTCATGGGGCGATGAAATTCATCTATTTCCATATGTGCAAATAAAAAATAAAATGATTCATTCTATTTGCGAAGCCAATGGTTTTCATTTAAATTACACAGCATTTATAAATCTCTTGCTGTTGAGAAAAATTTATGATGGAACATATACTGAGGATTCAAAATGGCAATTACAATATGATAGACAAGACCGATTTATTATTTTTAATAAAAGAGATTTAGAAAATACTGAAAAAGAAATGATAAATTTAGTATCATTTGGCTTGGAATATTTAGAGACGAACAATAATGTTTATGCAATAGATAAGATGTACAATACTCCACCTCTGAATAAACAAAATCCGAACTGTTCAGGATTTGATACTCAATGTATAATAGGTCTAATCTCTGCAAAATTAGCGCATAACGAAAATTATGGACAGATTTGTGACTATTATTCGAGTTCTATAAATTCAGAAGATATGTTACAAGATACAAGACATAAGTTTGAAAGTATTAAGAAATTTATAGAAACCCTTTAATGAGCAACATATCCGTATATGTGTAAACACGGCTACAGATATTTCTGCATAGATAAAACTTCATAGAACAGAGTGCAAAATAAACTGTGTCAAGCTATAATAATGATGGTTTAACAAATATTAAATGAGAGAATTGAGTTTTAAAATGGTCATAAGAGCATATTTAATATGTGCTCTTATGACATCAATATTAGGAATTATATCATGCAGTGTTCATGACATAATAAATTGGTTTCCAATCGTATTACTTTATGCTTGGATAATATTGTCTCCAATATCTATTTTAGCATTGATAACTGTATATTTATTGGGAATTCAAAGAGATTGGATTTGTAAGATACCGTTAATTTGCTTATGCGCATTTATAGTATATTTTATAAACCTAAACTCATCAGAATCTTATTTGATTAATTTTTTTGCAACCCAAACCGTACCATATGACCTTCTATATTACAATAATGGAATAGAGATAAGGGTCAATGACACTATTTTTTCTATTTTCACATGGGTATTATCGTATTTTATATTAGTATTGCTTATTGTTATATCTACGATTATGTATAGATTTTTTAAAAAGCATAGCAAAATAAAATTATTCTAAAATAAAGTGTTCTCATAAGTGATGATACTAAATCATTCTGTACAATGCTCACCATCCAGCACAGCGGCCCAGACGGTGAGATTACCACCACCTTCGAGTACGACGGCATCCAGCGACTTGTAAGGGTCACAGACACGGAGGGCAATGTTACCACATCCACTTACGACATGGGTGACCGCCGCACGGAAGTAAACCATACTGCAAGCGGCATCACCACCTTCACGTATGATGCACTCGGTAATGTACTGACCAAGCAGAAGTTGACCATATAATACCACGAAGTAAGGGAGGTAGTAATTCTACAAGAAATGCCCAAGTCCTATCTAAAAAACAAAATGGTCAAAAGAGCAATCATTGACTAATTCATTAACCAAAAACTTGCCAATGCCATAAATAACATTGGCAAGTTTCTAAAATTTCAAATAATGGATAAAACAGAAACGATAGTACAATTAAAAAAATTGCTTGCAAGTAAAAAAGCGGCAGATTTGTTAAAGGCCTTAAAAAAACTTCAACGCAATTATTTCCCTGAATTTGGGAATACAGTAGTTGATATTTTCGAAGAAAGATATAAAAGAAAGATATCATGGGAAGTACAAGTCGAGGCAATTAAAATAATAGGTAAACAGCATTTGGTTAAAGCCTTACCTTTGTTAGAACAAATAGTAAAAAAAAATATGGAGCATGATATGGTAACGATGGAAGCTGCTGCTGCATATTTCAGAATTGTTAGATTGAATATGAGAGATGTATCTCCTATCATAAAATCTTTTGGAAACATTGGCTTTTCTATTGGAGAAGGTTTTTTAAATGTTTTGGGCGAGGACAATATGACTCCTAATATAGAAGAACAAGAGTTAATAATACTGCATTTTTGGCATTTTGGTGAGAACGTGGACAAAGGAATATTAGATCCAAAATTCGGATTAGTAAAAGCTTGCCTAAAATGGCAAGCGTCCAGTGTTTCTTCTTTTATAGAATACTGTCTTACAATTAAAGATTCACGTATCAGTTCCTTGCTAAAGAAAATTGGAACTAAAGAAGTTTGATTTCCAGAGAGTGTAAAATAAACTAAAGAGGGCTTCAAATGACCTAAAGATTACCAGCAAGCCTCTCTCACCTTAAAAAATCTCTTAAAGTAGACTCATAATATTAAAAGAAATAATATGGGAAAATATAAATTATTTTTTTTGTTAATGATTTTTCTATGTATCTCTTGTGGAAATAATAAAATTTCTATTAGAGTTGAAAGTGCATTAATTTCATCCTCTGATAATCAGCCCTTAAGAAGTTTAACATTAGAAAATGATTCTTTGTTATTTACATATCAGATTTCATTAAAAGATGGATATGTAGGTCTATCATCAATAAATCTAAATAGAATTAATGACGCTTATGTTATTACTTATGGAAACAGTATTATTGAAAATGAGAAGTTTCATCTACAACCCGATGCGACATATATTATATCTAATTATTCTATACCAGACGCAAAAAGCCATGCCCTTGAGTTTAAGACCAATCCAAGAGGAAACGTAAAATCCGTTAAAGAGGTAAAATAAATGATATTTACAAAATAGCATCCTTCTCCTTGTAAAATATTGTCTTTACTCAGGGATGCATAAGCATCAAGATGTTGTAGTCAAGCACTTGGAAAGTTCCTCTTAACCTTTCCTGTTTGTTCTACTTTTCATTGTATGACCGTATCAACAAATAGGTACCATCAGCATTTAGCGTGAGTGTTGTCTTAATATCAGGCGGTAATACACCGCAATATGTCCCAGCCACGGAATCCAAGCTAACTCTGTTTCCAAAAACTACCGTATATTCTTCAAGCTTATCAGCACACCTGCCTCCAGCGTAATGAGGCTGGCGAACGAGTGTCGTCCCGAATGGTAGAAATAGGTAAGTCCGTACTCTTTTCCACAAGCACATCGAAAGCCTTTTGGATGGAAAGCAACAACTGCTCGATGTCCTTGTTGGTCTCCACGGCTTCCTTGCTCTTGTTCTCCTTTGGCTGCTTTAGTGCTTTATGTTAATCGAAGTACAATCAACGCAATAATACTATTGATTTTACGTTCTTTTCAAAAAAGGGGTTGTGTGATAGTGGCTTAAAGGCTAAAAGCACTACCTTTGTACGCAATATAACAACAACACGTTTAAGGTCACAATTTGTGATTTTGGAAAAATGAATATACATATGACAGATAAAATAGAAAAAAATGAGAGCAGCGAACTGACCACAAAAAGTGACCAGTTGGTTGGTGTTGACAATATAGAGCCTCTAATAAAAATCATTAGAGGACAACAAGTTATGCTTGACCGTGACCTTGCCACACTTTATGGCGTTGAAACAAAGCGTCTTAATGAGCAAGTAAAACGTAATATTAAACGATTTCCAAAAGATTTCATGTTTCAATTGACCAAGGACGAATGTTTAAGGTCGCAAATTGCGACCTTAAACGAAGGACGCGGACAACATTTGAAATACATGCCTTACGTATTTACTGAAAACGGAGTCGCTATGCTTAGTAGTGTTTTACGTTCTGACACTGCGATTGAGGTGAATATTCGAATAATGCGAGCTTTCACTTCAATGCGTCACTTTTTACAGAACAATGCCGAAGTGTTTCAGCGTCTCTCGACAATGGAATACCATCAATTGGAAATGCAACAACACTTGCAAGAATCCGACAGGCGTATAGAAGAAGTGTTCCGTAGATTGGACGAGGGCAACGCAAAGCCGAAACAAGGTGTGTTCTACAATGGGCAAGTTTATGATGCCTATACTTTCGTGTCCGACTTGATCAAGAGTGCAAAGAGACGTATTGTCCTTATCGACAACTATGTTGACGAGACTGTATTGACATTGCTCGATAAAAGAGATAATAACGTGTCTGCAATCATCTACACTCAGCAGATAAGCCGTCAGTTCCAACTCGACATAGATCGTCATAATGCTCAATATGCACCGATTGACGTTGAAACATTCCGTTTATCACATGACCGCTTCCTTTGTATAGACGATGATGTATATCACATAGGTGCATCCATTAAGGACTTAGGCAAAAAGTGGTTTGGTTTCTCCAAGATGGAGATACTTACACCAGACGAATTGGTGGAAAGAATCAATAGAAAATAAGAAAAAATCAGAGCTCTCTATTGAGTATGGAAGAACTTTTCAGATATTATTTGGAGAATATTATTATTCTTCGTATCGGTACAGGCTTACGCTATCTATGGCTACGCTTTGTAAGGCATCGCAAGATTTCTTACCGAACCCTTTATGAAGGTAGTAAATCGAAAAAAGCAACAGAATTATCTAATTTTGATAATGAAATGTCAAATCGGGCATGGGGATGTGGCTTTATTCTTTTTGTGATATTCTTAATTATGTTTTTACACAGATTTTTATAATAGACATACAGAAAAGAATGATTATGCAACAGACATTGTTTATCGTAATACTTGCCGTTGCCATTGCTTTCGTTTTGGCGTACAGGTGGAAGAAAAAGGCAGAAAACAAAATGGACAATATGAGCCTTAATTATAAAAGCAAGCAGCAAATATTCGTTTCTAACGAAAGCTGATATAGTCAAGATGATGACTGTTGTTGAAAGGAAAATTCCTATAAAATACACCCTACTTGGAGCATTTAAACAGGAGACGATAAGAATAGAAAACACCATATCTGGTAATATGATAGATTATATATTTTATAGAGTATATTGGGCTTATAACAAAAAAAGAGAGTCCGCAAAGTTTCTTAGCCCATTGTATATGGCAATGGTCTTTGCGTTTCTCTTTTTCCCATTCGCATTATTTTTGTGCGAACTATTAAGGGATTCATACCATAGAAATGATGGATATTTGTTATCCATTTATCTACTAATGATATTAATATACTCTTATTTGAGATTTTTCCCTAACAAAAAGATATGGTTGATAAATAAAAAATTCGAAGGGAATGGTTATAATTATAAGATTCCTGATTGGTGTTTTTTCGTGGTTCTTCCATTATCCATAGTTTGGGGAATTATAACATACTCTCTTTTGGTAAAGTTTTTCATAAAACCTTTTGCCTTGAGAGGTATTATATATAATATGCTGTAAGCGTTCTATAAAAAAATGCAATCAAAGACTTATATACAAACATCTCGTTTTTATACATCACCATCAAAAGGCAATTTGGGGTGGAAAGAAGTGCCAATGCCAAAAATTATACAAACAAGACCTTCCTCTAATGAAGATGTATCAAGTGGAAAATATTATTATAGAACAATCAAAAAATAGAAATCATGATAATAAAAAAAATACTAGGATTTTTTATCTGTAGCATTGTTCCTTACATATCTAAGGGACAATGCTTAGATTCACTTAAAAGCGTGTGTTTACCTGATAGTATAGCGGAACAAATAGAAAACAACTATGAAGATAAATATACAAATGCAAGTAAAAATGTTGTAAACCTCATCTCTCCTAATAATTATAATTTTGTGGATGGAATATATGCTTTCAAAGGCATGGGACCACATTTTCCAAGACAAATTTTTGTCTATAAGAGAGAGAAAATGTTCATCTTTAATAGCCGAGGGGACTATAATCCAGAAGGTGTTATTATGGAATTCTGCTCTTGTATTAAAAAGTTAAATTTAACACACAAGGAAATTGTAGATTATCTTAATGTAATATGCTTATATTTACAGGAAGAAGAGGTAACTGATTATGGAGATACGATAAAATAACAAAAGTACAATTCCGTGGAAACGAATTTACGTTTTCATGGAATTGTACAGTACCCTATGCTTTCTTCCTCAGTACAAAGTGCTAAGAGCTTTTGGGCTTTCAGCCCGTTTCAACCGTACAGTTAGAAAACTTTCAATCTGTACAGGTCGAAATAGTTCATCATTTCTCGCACTGTGCGAATCGGCAAGCCTCGATGAGTTTCTGCTTCAGCTTGCCACGGCCAGCCATCACAGTCTTATTTTGCTTCAACACGCTGCTAGGCCAGCCATCCTCGAAGCAGGTCACACTGAGATACTCCGAGGTCTGGACATCTTGGTCAACTGCCTTGTCTATCTCCTTCTTAAACTCGTCGTCCAAGTCCTTGATGTCGCCATCATGATCCTTGCCGTCCTCGGTCTTCTTGCCCTTCAGTCCTTCCGTGATGGCACCCATCAGTCCGCCCATCACCTCCTTCATGGTCTCCTTTGGTATTACGCTGACCACCTCGCAGGAGATTGTGTAGTTGCCATTCTTCTCTATGCTGGCATTGATATAAGTGTCGTTGGCGTAGCTATCCTTGGTGGCATCCTCGTGCTCGTGATGCTCGCCCACGGCATATTGGCTTCCGTGACAGGCGAAGAGCAGTTTCAGCTCCTCCAGGTAGCCCTCCACCACCTCGTCGGTGTTAGTCTGGTTGCCTATCTTCATGAAGTCAAGACCTATCGCCTTCTTCATTTCCTGCATGATTGGCATGGCGGCGATGTCCTTCATGCTCGCCTTGAAGAGAGCCTTTGCCTGCTTCTTGATTTGCGAGAGATTGGTAATCTTGGTGATGCGACCGTATTCATCGGTCTCAAAGTTGATGGTGGTGCCTATCACGCTCTTGGCGGTGCGCTCCGCTATCATGGCCATCATCTTGTCCAGGAAGTTGTCGCCCACCGAATCGGCCTTTACGTCCAGGAAGGTGTAGCTCATCTTATAGCCCTTGCTGGTGGAATCGTTTACCACGAGGCGCACCTGGGTGGATATGTCGAGCCTCTTCACCGTGTCCTTGCCGTTCACCTTCCACTCATTCTCATATATCCAGTATTCGCAGGTGTCGCCCTTGCAGAAGTAGGCCACCACATTCACCACCGAGTCTTCGCCAGCTGTGTCCACTTCCAACATGTCGGAGTTGTTCGATAGCAATTGACTATCAGTGATTTTCTTGGCAATCGATACCGTGTCCTCTACCTTAGGCGACATTTCTCCGCCCTTCACGATGCCGTGGTTGGCGAGCAGTCCGCAAGCTATTATGCAGCTCATCACTATCAACGAGATTTTCTTCATAAGTTCATTTTTATGTTTTTTATTCTTCAAGTTTTTATTTCTCGCTACAAATTTACGATTTTTTATTAAAAAATTACGCTAAAATCTGCCGAATAACTTAAAATGAGTTATTTACGAACTTTTTACCTCAACTGACACGGTTAATTTTCTGTAATTATATAATATGGCAGAATCGTAATTGCAGAAAAAGACGTATTTTTGTAGCTAAATATTCAGAATAGCTAATGAATAAAGAAAAACACGACTTCTTCCTCCATTCCAATGAGGTGAACCACATCAGCAAGGAGGATTACGACAAGATAGAACTGTTGGTGAATGTGGCAAAGGCTTTTGCCCGCAGCACCTACCAGTGCATCTATATCATCGACTATTTTCATCAGGACTTCATCTATGCATCAGACAACCTCGCTTATCTCTGCGGATTGGAACCCAAGCAACTGATGGAGGCAGGCTATCAGATGTATATAGACCACGTGCCGGATGCCGACCTGCAGATGCTGCTCGAAGTAAACAAGAAGGGATTCGACCTTTTCAACGAACTGCCCGTAAGCGACCGCCTGGACTACACCATCTCGTACGACTTTCATCTTACCAATGGCAAGCATAGCCGATTGATTCACCATCACCTCACGCCGATACTTCTTTCCGAAGACGGAAGAATATGGCTTGCCCTCTGCACCGTATCGTTGGCAGCAACCGATGAACCTGGACATATCATCATACAGAAGAATGGTGAGCGCAGTTATTTTGAATATTCCACCTCGCACCACAAGTGGGAAAAGAAAGAAGGCATAACCTTGAGCGAGACAGAGAGAGAAGTATTGAGATTGTCTGCCCAAGGTTACACGATGAATGATATTGCCGACCGACTGTGCAAATCGGTTGACACGATAAAGGCTTGCAAGCGCAACCTTTTCGCTAAAATGGGCGTGAAGAACATTGCCGAGGCGCTGTTTCATGCCACTAACTATCAGATGATATAATCAGAATCACATCTCTTCCAACAATGGCGAGAGATAGAACTTTGGGAAGTATTTCACCTCCTTGCCTTCCGCAAGGTTTGCGAGGATGTTGGCACAATAGCCGGCGGCTATATATGCCCCGATGCCCAGTTGCGGGAAAGATGCCTCAGAATAATGTCTGATGGCTTCATCCACCCAAGGCACAGGCATTTGCCAGAACATACCGTACTGCGAGATATACTTGCCTAATGAGCAACGGAAATCATCCGAACCTTTTTTCACTACTTCGCTGAATGGATAGCCTTTCGGTTTCTCTACAGCGAGAAAGGCAGCCTTGCCAAGATTGACGGCATGGATAACTGTAATGCCCTGCTCCTTACATTTCTCATCGAAAGCGAAAGAGGCTTCGTTGTCATGCAAGGTTGCATTCACCGCATACCGGATGCCCGACAAGTCGCATGCATCCACATCTTCCACCGTCAGCGTATCCTTTTCTATGCGATAGATTTGAAATCTATCTTCCTGCCGAGGGCTTTCATGGAAGTCATGGCGCAAGGCACAGGAAGCTATCAAGCTTCCCATGTCTGCGCCACTAATCAACAATTTTATTGGATTGTTCATTTAAAGAGAGATTTATTGTCATTACACCATTACCGGATGCTGCAGACAGATTACATTCTGTTCTTCTGACTTTCTCCTGCACCCGTACCCTTATACTTGCTTCTTGTAGTGTTGAACTTATACCGTACAGTAAGCGACACTTTGCTGGTTGACTGTATATCACTAATCAGCTCCTTCATTTTGCCATAATGCGCACTCATGTGGATGTCGTCTGTTCCAAACAAATTATAGACAAAGAGCTGGAACGACAAACGATCCTTCAAGAAAGCCTTATATACAGATACATTGGTACAAAACCTTGGTTTATACAAATATATATTTCTCTCATATCCTTTTATGATATACGACATCATCCACGTTAACATTGCCAACTTGGTGTTGAAGGTATTGTTAAAGCGGAATACTACCATAGGTTTGTTGGATATTTTGCCATCATGTGCATCCATATCAAGCCACTGTTTTACCAAAGATGCCGTAAATGAAGGATACCAAATGCCAAACGAAGGGCGTAAGTTGACGGAAGCATCTACATGATTATATGCCTTTCCATTCACAGGCTTAAGCAGTCCTATTGCAGGATTGTCTTTATAAGTCTCCACATTCGACATCATCGTATGCGAAGTATGGCTGTAGGTCATGTCGAAAGTCAACCATTTGTAGGCCAACTCGTAGTTGAGATTTTTGCTTATCTCAGACACTAAGAATGGATTTCCGGTTTCATACGTGTAGCGGTTGTCATACTGTATGCCGCTGCGCAAGTAATGATAGGGAGGGCGGTCGATGTCGGTAGCATAGCTCAGCTGCATCTGTACCTTGCCTACAGGCATCGACAAGCTGATGGATGGGAACCAGTTGCCATACGACTTGCTTTGTTCTGGCACATACTTGCCATATTCATAGTAGTTGAAGTCGATGTATTCGTATCTCAGTCCTGCCTCCATGCTCACGTTTCCGAAATCTCTTGAATATGCCAGGAATGAAGAAGCCATGCTTTCTGTTATACGGCTGTCATCATCCGACACGAAGTTGGTTGGCACAACCTGATACTTGGATGTGCGATGCGTGTTGGAATATTCACCGCCCAAAGATAACTCACCACCCAACAAAGGATAGGAAAGCACCAACTTGGAAGCCAACAAACGATATTTCTTGTCAGTAAGGCTATGAACCGTCTGGCTTTGCGCGTCCATCCCAACCTCCTGATATTGCTCTTTTGTAACAACGTCCTCGTTATTCTTCGACCAAAGCCAGTCGGCATTGAAGTCGATGCCGAGCTTGCCAATCTTTCCGACATAGTAAACATTGCTTGAAAGCGTGCTCTTCTGCTCGAAGAAATTAGCGTGGCTGTCAGAAGTTTCCGTCTGCTCGTCGTCTTGCCATATAGCAGTAGTCATATTGGCTTCGCAGGTCTGTTTCGGATTTCTCAAAAAGCCAAAGTTGGCACCTATAGAGTTGTTGGCATCCAACTGGTAGCTGGCATCCAGGCGAAAGTTCATGGCTTCTACAATAGTTACTTGTCTGTTTTCACTCTTCTGGTCCCAGGTCTTGTCAAGATAAGTCTTCTGCTGTAAGTCTTGATTGTTTGGCTGGTACTGCTTTGCTCCAAAAGCGTATGCGCCTAACTCTAATCCATTCTTGCGATAGCTCATATTCAATTGGCTATATCCACCGAAGTTTTTCTCCTCATCATATTCACCTGTGGTTGAGGCATCAAATCCGAAGCCATCGCCCAGTATCTTCTTCGTTGTGATACGGATGACCGCCCTGGTGCTGGCTGCGTAACGGGCGCCAGGGTTAGTGATTACTTCTACAGATTTGATGTTATCGGACTGCAAGCGGTCCAGCTCACTTCGGTTTCTCATCTGTCGTCCATTGATATAGATAACAGGCTCACCACGTCCGAAGACCTTGATGCTGCCATTCTGGGCAGACACTTTAGGGATGCGGTCGAGCAGGTGCTACATTGTTCCTGCCTTCTCAAGTACGGACCCGGCAACGATTGTCGTCATTCCGCCATGCTTCAGGATAGTTTTAGGCAGAGATGATTTTACGACTACTTCACCGAGCATATTGCTGTCTTCTTCCATCTTGATGATGCCCACATTCTCGCCCTCGCAATCCTTGCAGACGGTCTTATAGCCTACGGATGTAACCTTGATGATTCCGCCGTTGCAGGAAGAGTCGATAACAAAGCTGCCATCCTCTCCACTCACTGCACCTTTAACGAAAGCCGAGTCTGTTCTATTCAATAATACTACATTGGCAAAAACCAAAGGCTCGCCCTTGGTATTCATCACCTTACCGGTGATATTCTGCGCCATCATCTGCGTCATAGTCGAGAGACACAACGCTGTAGTAAAAATTACCTTTTCTTTCATATTGCTACTTTTTGCTTGCTTCATTTATTTTTCTGCTGCAAAAGTATAATTTGAATGAAAAAAGCCTTTGACACAAAAGTGTATTTCAGAGATGGGTGGCTAAAAAATTACACTTTTGTGTATGTGAAAACAAAAATCCATGCATAAGCCCATTTGAAAAAGTCATTTTACGAAAGAATCCACCTATTTCTATTCTATATTCTATAAAAGTTCATGTTGAATAATAAGTGCTTGGCAAACAAGAACCAAGCTATATAATAATAGCGAAGCCTTGACCCGAAAAAATGGTCAAGGCTTCGCTAAATGTTCTGTTAATGTTAATTACTAACTCTCCATTATGAATTGCATCCTTATGGATGTACGCACAACCTATTTAATTGTACCAAATGGAGGTATTATCACGTGGATAACGATTCTCGTCGTCGTTATAGACGTTGTCAAGCTCAAACGATTCGAAATCATAAGCTCTTTTTACACTCTTCATCATAAGACCTCCTATTCTGACTGCTGTCTCTACACAGTCGTTAACAATCTACTTACGGGACGCGAGACAACATCCTCGTCTTTCATATTGCGAAGATAGTACTTATTTTTGAAAAATGCAATATTTTTTAAACTTTTTGTTACTTTTTCAAAATAATTTTAATCAAATCGTAATAGCTGCGACAAGGAATTGGCGGTTTCACTGATTTTTTGTAACTTTGACTAAACATTTTTAAGAAACAAAATCATTCATTTACAAACAAAACAAATTCTATGATAACAACGCTTGTTATTCTTGCTATTTCAGCTGTGTTTTTCGCTATGGGCAAAGTTCGCTCCGACCTCGTTGCGCTCTGCGCCCTCGTCGCCCTATTGCTCACCGGAATACTCACGCCGCAGGAGGCGCTGTCGGGTTTCTCCAATTCGGTGGTGATAATGATGGTCGGACTCTTCGTCGTGGGCGGTGCTATCGTGCAGACCGGACTGGCTAAGAAAGCGAGTGGCAAGCTGATGACGCTGGCTGACGGCAACGAGCTGCGTCTGTTTCTGCTGCTGATGGTGGTGACGGCTGTCATCGGAGCGTTCGTGAGCAACACGGGCACGGTGGCGCTGATGATGCCTATCGTGGTGAGTCTGGCGCAGAAGGGCGGCATAAAGGCGAGCCGTCTGCTCATGCCTCTCGCCTTCGCAAGCAGCATGGGCGGTATGCTCACGCTCATCGGTACGCCGCCCAACCTTGTTATTCAGGAAGCGCTGACCGAGGCGGGCTACGAACCGCTTAAGTTCTTCAGCTTTCTGCCCGTGGGCATTGTCTGCATCATCGTGGGCATCGTGGTGCTGCTGCCGCTGAGCAAGCGCTTTCTATCGGGCAACGAGAAGAAGGAGGGCAGCAAGAAGAGCAGAAGAAAGACGCTGAGCAAGCTGATGGAGGAATATCAGCTGGCGGACAACCTCTCGGTGTTCACCGTGGAGAACGGATCGCTGGCGGCGGACAAGACGCTGGCTGAGCTGGACATTCACCACCGCTACGGTCTGACCGTGCTCGAAGTGAGACGCATAAAGAAGTCGCACACGCGCCTCATGAAGGATGTGGAGCAGAAGCTGGCGGGTCCGAACACGATGCTGACGGCGGGCGACATTATATATATAAGCGGCAACAAGGAGTCGGCGGCGCATCTGGCTGAGGACTTGAAGCTGAACGCTGCTTCGTCGCAGAACCTCACCATCTACGATATCGGCATTGCGGAGGTGGTGCTGATGCACTCGGCGCGCCTCTGCGGCAAGTCGATAAAAGACTCGGGCGTGCGACGCATGTACAACGTGAACGTGCTGGGCGTGCAGCGCGGCGGCGACTACATAACCGACAACCTCGCCGACCTGAAACTGCGCGAGGGCGACATTCTGCTCATTCAGGGCCGCTGGAAGAACATTGCACGCATAGCCAACGAGGCGGAGGGCATCGTGGTGATCGGTCAGCCGCTGGAGGAGGCGGCACATGTGACGCTCGACTACAAGGCTCCGCTTGCGGCGGCTATCATGCTGATGATGATAGCGATGATGGTGTTCGACTTCATACCCGTAGCGCCGGTTACGGCGGTGATGATAGCCGGTCTGCTCATGGTGATAACCGGATGTCTGCGCAGCGTGGAGGCTGCCTACAAGACGATAAACTGGGAGAGTATTGTGCTGATTGCGGCGATGCTGCCCATGTCGGTGGCGCTGGAGAAGACGGGAGCGTCGAGTATGGTGGCGCGCCTGCTTGCCGACAACCTCGGCGAGGCGAGTCCGTACGCTCTGCTTGCCGGCATCTACTTCACCACGTCGTGCCTCACTATGTTCATAAGCAACACGGCAACGGCGGTGCTCATGTCGCCGATAGCGCTCACTTCGGCTATGGCTATCGGCGTAAGTCCCTACCCTATGCTCTTCACCGTGACGCTCGGCGCAAGCATGTGCTTCGCCTCGCCGTTCTCTACTCCGCCTAATGCGCTCGTTATGCAGGCAGGCGGTTACAGCTTCATGGACTATATAAAGGTGGGTCTGCCGTTGCAGATAATAATTGGACTGGTGATGATCGGTGTGCTGCCGCTCATCTTCCCGTTCTAACGGCGTTTTTTAGTCTTTCAAAGAGTAGACAATGGTCGTCACGACGCGCACCTTCTTTACATAAGGCGTGCTCTGGTCGCGGTCTTCGATAGAGAACTGGCCCTGGTCGGCAGAGACAATCTTGTTGAGCTTACTCTTAGAGTTCTTGGCAAACTGTGCGGCTGTCTTCTCGGCGTTGGCTATAGCCTCTTCCATCATTTTCGGCTTCATCTGCTTGAACGACACATACTCGTACTTCACCTGGTTCTCGTAGCCGCCGTCGACGATAGCCACGCCCTCCTTCAGCAGTTCGCCCTGACGGGCTATGATGGAGCGCACAAGCTTCACGTTGCGCGAAGTAACGGTGATGACCGATGTGATGTTGTAGCGATATGTGCGCTGGTTGTTGCCGTACTGGTCAGCGTTGAGGTCGATTACGCTCGGCGCATTAACGCTTATCTCGTCGGGCTTCACGCCGTTGGCTGTTAGGAAATGCTTTATCTTCTGCTGAGTATCGCCAAGACGCTTATAAAGCTCGGGCAGGTCGTTGCCGAGTTCTTTCGACACGATAGGCCATGTCACCTTGTCGGCGTCCACTTCTTTCTCAGCCAATCCCTTTACAGACACTTTGCGGTCTTTGTTGGCGAAGTTGTCGATGCCACCCTTTATGTTGAATCCGAGGGTGACGATGCTGAGCGCAATGAGCGCTGCGCACCAGATAGATTTGTAATTGTTCATAAGCAGGGGGTTTATAAGAGTAATTACTTAGCTGCGCACTCCATCAGTGTCTGTACGATGCGCTCAGCCGAACGACCATCCCAACGCTCAGGTATGCCGCAATGCTTCCACTCGCCGTCTACCATGCGCGCCATCTCCTCGCCAAGCTGTACGGGGTCTTCGCCTACAAGCACGTTCGAACCAACCTTTACGGTCTCGATATGCTCGGTATAGCTGTTGAGCGTGATGCAAGGCACGGTGTTGAACGTAGCCTCTTCAGCCACATTGCCCGAGTCGGTGACGATGCCGAGAGCGTTGGCTGTGAGGTAGCCGAAGTGCAGATAGTCGAGCGGAGCCACAATATGCAGCTTCTCGAAGAGCAGCGGATTCTCGTTTACGATGCGCTTAACGGCGTCGGCAGCAAGCTTGCGCAGCGGAGCCACAACAGGAACATCGCCAGCGTGCGACATCATGCTCACAAGAAGCGCGCGCAGCTCGTCGTCGTTACCGATGATAGCCTTGCGGTTGAGCGTAAAGACGATGTACCTCTTCTCTGCGAGGCCCAGTTCGTCCATCACAGCCGGACGCTCGAAGCGCTGGTGGTTGAAGCGCAGTGTGTCCATAAGAATATTGCCCACCATGTATATCTTCGACGACTCGGCGCCCTCGCGTGTAGCAGCGCTGTTGCCGCCAATGCCAGCCGTGAAGAGCAGGTCGGAAAGGCCGTCGATGACGAGGCGGTTGATCTCCTTCGGCATAGAGATGTCGAACGAGCGTGTGCCTGCTACAAGATGAGCCAGCAGAATGCCCTGCTTCTTTGTGACGATAGCCGCAGCCATTGTAGAAGCGAGATCGTCAACAACGATAACGACATCTGTAGAATGCTCCTGAAGATAGCGCTCGAAGGCAGACATAACCTGACCCGTAAGCTCGTTGAGGTTAACGCAGTCGACACCAAGGCATACGTCGGGGCGACCGATCTGAAGGTCGTCGAAGAGCGACGGCTCGAGTGTAGGGTCGTCCTCACGACCTGCGTAAACCAAACTGCTACCTATCTCCTTGCCTTCAGCCTTAGCCTTGTCAATGGCACGAACGATTGGGGCAATCTTAATGAAGTTGGGACGTGCGCCAACAAATATACAAATGTTCATATTCTTCTTCTGTTTTTCTTTTAATCTTTATTTTTCAGTTTCCTTAAACAATTCCTTTATTCCACCCAGACTGCCCAGCATGTTCGTAGCCTCAAACGGCAGGAAGACGGTCTTTGTCTTGTCGCCCTGAGCAAGTTCCTCCATCATATTGATGTACTTCTGAGCGAGCAGATAGTTGGCAGGGTTGGTGCTCTTGCCTACAGCCTCCGTGATCTTCTCGATGGCTATCGCTTCAGCCTCAGCCTTGCGTATGCGAGCCTGAGCCTCGCCCTCGGCACGCAGAATCTCCTGCTGCTTGGCAGCCTCGGCGCGGTTGATGGTAGACGCTTTCTCGCCCTCCGACTGCAGAATCTGCGACTGCTTCTCGCCCTCAGATGTGAGGATTGCCGCACGCTTGTTGCGCTCAGCCTGCATCTGCTTCTCCATAGCCTGAAGCACGCTCGACGGCGGAATGATGTCCTGCAGCTCCACGCGGTTCACCTTGATGCCCCACTTGTCGGTAGCCTCGTCGAGAACGGCGCGAAGCTTGGTGTTGATAGTGTCACGCGAGGTGAGCGTCTGGTCGAGTTCCAGTTCGCCGATGATGTTACGCAGCGTTGTCTGTGTGAGCTTCTCGATAGCGTTCGGGAGGTTGTCTATCTCGTAAACAGCCTTGAACGGGTCTACAATCTGGAAGTAGAGCAACGCATTTATCTGCATCTGGATGTTATCCTTCGTGATTACGTTCTGCTTGTCGAAGTCGTACACCTGCTCGCGGAGGTCGATGGTTGTAGAGTAGCCGTAGCGTCCGCGTACACTAACGACAATAGCTTTCGCACGGTCGATGAACGGTATGATGATGTTCACACCCGGACTGAGCGTTGCGTAGTATCTGCCAAGACGTTCTATGATTTTTGTCTCACTTTGCGGGATGATAACAACTGCCATCTTAACAAAGACTACAGCAAGCACAACAAGTGCTGTAAGGAAGATTGTCATGAATTCCATAATAATAAATTTTGAGTTATTGAAATTAAGTTTATGCTTTTTCCACTTTCACGATGATGCTCTCTCTGCCTACGATGCGCACCTTCGTGCCTACGGGCAGGTCTTCGGTCTCGTCAGACTCAGCCTTCCAGTCGTCGCCGTCGAGCTTCATGCGTCCGTAGTCGCCAGCCTTGATGGTCTCCGTCACCTTGCCCACTCTGCCGATGATAGCGTCGGCATTGCTCTTGCGGTGTCCGCCGTTGGCATCGAGCATCTTCACAAGATGCGGACGTATGCAGTAAATAGACAACACGGAGAAGACGGCGAAGACCGTCACCTGCGCCCAGAACGGCACTGCAAACAACGAAACGACGAGCGAACAGACCGCTCCGATGCCAAAGCACGTGATGTAGAAGTCGCCGGAAGACATTTCCATAACAAGACACACCATTGCAAGCACTGCCCAAAGAGTCCAAAGATTCTGTACAAGATAATCTATCATACGCTTTTGTTTTATATTTGTTGTAAAATTACACAAAAACGGCGAAACCTTAAAGAGATTTCGCCGTTTTTTATTGCATATAGTAAAAAAACTACTTCGACTTCTTATAATAGGTCAGCGCTTCGGGCATGTCTTTCTTTATAGCAGCGATGCGCTTTGCGTCGGACGGGTGGTCGCTGAACATGTCGTTGGTGTTGTTGTTGCCCTGCGACATACGCTCCCAAAAGCTAATAGCTACATTCGGGTCGTAGCCTGCCATTGCCGCAAAGATTAGGCCCATGCGGTCGGCTTCAGTCTCGTGGTCGCGCGAATACTTCAGGCTGCGGAACTGCAAACCTTTCTGAGCTACAATCTGCGCCAACTGCGATACGCCCGTGTCTACACCAGATGCATTCAGCACCTTGCCGAGAATCTGCACGCCGTATGAGTTGCGCAGCTCCTTGCTCATCTGCTCTGCCGAATGGCGAGCCACAGCGTGTGCTATCTCATGTCCGAGAACGATGGCGAGCGAGGCTTCGTTGCGTGTGTAAGGCAGCAATCCTTCGTAAACAACGATCTTTCCGCCAGGCATGCAGAAGGCGTTGGCCGTCTTGTCCTGCACGAGGTTGAACTCCCAGCTGTACTGCTTCACGTCGCTTGCAAGTCCGTTGGCTTTCAGATATGCCTCAACGGCTGACGCAAGACGCTGACCCACACGCTTAACCATTGCGGTGTTGGCGCGATTGGTAGACAGCTTAGCCGTCTTCATGTAGTTGGCATACTCCTGAGAGCTAAGGCTGAGCACCTGCTCGTCGCTCACCATGATAGTCTGTTTACGTCCTGTAATAGGCACTGTGCGCGTTACGCCGCACGACACCAAAAGCGTAGTTATAAGAGCTACTGCTATAAACTTTAATGCTTTCATACCATTATGTGTTTTTTAGTCGTGCAAAAGTAATATTTTTTAGTGAAAAAGCAAACGAAAACAAAAAATATAGAACAAATGAAAGTTTATTTGTACCTTTGCATAGATAACACTAAAACAAATGAAAGCATATACATATATAAATAAAGGTGAGTTTGCCTTGATAGACAAGCCTAAACCAACAATCATCGAGCCTACGGACGCCATTGTACGCGTCACATTGGGCAGCATCTGCTCGAGCGATCTGCACATAAAGCACGGAAGCGTGCCGAGAGCCGTGCCCGGAATAACCATAGGACACGAGATGGTGGGCATAGTGGAGGAGCTTGGCTCTGAAGTGAAAGGCGTCAATGTGGGCGACCGCGTGACGGTTAACGTCGAGACTTTCTGCGGCAAGTGCTTCTACTGCAAGCACGGATACGTGAACAACTGCACTTCGCCGCACGGAGGATGGGCTTTAGGCTGTCGCATAGACGGCGGACAGACCGAATATGTGCGTGTGCCGCTGGCAGAACAAGGCCTCAACCGCATTCCCGACAGTGTTTCTGACGAGCAGGCTCTGTTCGTGGGCGACGTACTTGCTACGGGGTTCTGGGCTGCACGCATAAGCGAGATAACCGAGGAGGACACGGTGCTCATCATCGGAGCCGGTCCAACAGGCATCTGCACCCTGCTCTGCGTGATGCTAAAGCAGCCGAAGCGCATTATTGTCTGCGAGCAATCGGAAGAGCGCCGCAACTTCGTGAAGCAACACTACCCTAATGTGCTGCTCACAACGCCCGACGAATGTGAAGACTTCGTGAAGAACAACAGCGACCACGGCGGCGCCGACCGAGTTCTTGAGGTGGCTGGTGGCAAAGACACCTTCCAGCTGGCATGGCGCACAGCACGTCCTAACGCCATTGTCACAGTGGTGGCGCTCTACAATGAGGCGCAGACTCTGCCTCTGCCCGACATGTACGGCAAGAACCTCACGTTCAAGACGGGCGGCGTAGACGGGTGCGACTGCGAGGAGGTGCTGCAGCTCATAGAAGAGGGAAAGATTGACACCACACCGCTCATCACGCACCGCTTTCCGCTGAACAGAATAGCCGAAGCCTACAGCCTGTTCGAGAACAAGGAGGACGGCGTAATAAAAGTGGCTATATACAACGACTAACAACAACGGCTGCATTGCATAAAAAACAAACTTTATTTTGCAGTGCGCTCGATTTGCACTAACTTTGCAAAAACGATAATAATATAACAAATAAAGATAATGGAAAATAAGACAAACAAGCTCATCGCAGCACAGTATCAGCTCTTCACAATCAGCGACAACGGAGAGCGCACACTCGTAGAGGAAACAACAAAGGAACAGCCATTCGTGTTCATCACTGGCTTCGATGCAGCTCTCGACGCTCTTGAGGAGCGTCTTGAAAACCTTAAACTCGGCGAGAAGTTCGACTTCGAGCTTGAGAAGGAGCAGGCTTTCGGCGAGTATGAACCGAAGCGCGTCATCGACCTCAACAAGGAAATGTTCACCGTAGACGGACAGTTCGACAGCAAGAACATCTTCAAGGGTGCTCAGATTCCGTTGAAGAACGAGGACGGCAACTTCTTCATCGGCACAGTGCTCGAAATCGGCGACGCTTCTGTGAAGATCGACCTCAACCATCCGCTCGCTGGTAAGAAGCTCAACTTCAAGGGCTACATCATCGAGAACCGCGAGGCTACAATGGACGAGATAAAGACTATGCTCAGCCACATGAACGGTGGCGGTTGCGGAGGCGACTGCGGCGGTTGCGAAGGCGGATGCGGACACCATGAGGGTGGTTGCGGACATCACGAGCACGAAGGCGGTTGCTGCGGAAGCCACGAGCACAAGGGTGGTTGCTGCGGACACCACAACTAAAAACAGTCTGCATCTCGCAGATTGAAGAACTAACTGAAAGCAAATATGCGCAACACATTCGGAACGCTTTTCACTCTCACCACATTCGGCGAGAGTCATGGCGAGGCTATCGGCGGCGTTGTCGACGGAATGCCTGCAGGCATTGACATCGACATGGAGTTCATACAGAACGAACTGAGCCGCCGCCGGCCTGGTCAAAGCCACATTACGACTCAACGCAACGAGCAGGACCAGGTGGAACTGCTCAGCGGCGTGTTCGAGGGCAAGTCAACGGGCTGTCCTATAGGTTTCATTGTGCGCAACACAAACCAGCGTTCTGCCGACTACGACAACTTGCGCAACCTCTACAGACCGTCGCACGCCGACTATACGTACGCCGCAAAATACGGCATACGCGACTATCGTGGCGGCGGACGCTCGTCGGCACGCATCACTATCAGCCGTTGTGTGGGCGGAACACTTGCAAAACTGGCGCTACGCCAGCTTGGAGTGAGCATAAACGCATACACCTCGCAGGTGGGCGACGTGGCTCTCGACCGCGACTACACTAAGTACGACTTTGCCGAAACAGAACGCAACCCCGTTCGCTGCCCCGACCCTATCGCCGCACAGCGCATGGAGCAGCTTATAAGTGAGGTGAAGGCGGAAGGCGACACCATCGGTGGCGTAGTGACGTGCGTGGTGAAGAACTGTCCAAAGGGAATAGGCGAACCAGAATTCGGTAAGCTGCACGCCATGCTTGGCGCTGCCATGCTAAGCATCAACGCAGCCAAGGGATTCGAATACGGCGAGGGATTCAGCTGCGCCACATCGCGCGGCAGCCGACAGAACGATGCGTTCGTTGCGGAGGGCGGAAACATACACACTTCAACCAACCATAGCGGGGGCATACAAGGCGGAATAAGCAACGGCGAAGACATATACTTCCGCACGGCGTTCAAACCGACTGCAACCATACTGCAGGAGCAGAAAACCGTCGATTCTACTGGCAATTCGGCCATTTTGCAGGCTCACGGACGCCACGACCCATGTGTTGTTCCGCGCGCTGTGCCTATCGTAGAAGCGATGACTGCAATGGTAATCTTGGATTATATTATGTTGAATAAGCATACATTTTTGTAAGAAACTTGCGTTTTCACAAAAATTTCAATCTCGTTAAGATATTTTTAATCACAATATTGCGTGTATAACGGAAATATTCGTTATATTTGCAACCAGTAATTGAGGGCTTGCGAAAGTCTTTAATTAACTTAGTTAAGTCTAGTTTAGTTTTTGTGTTGGTTGAGGGCGGTCTATTGGCTGCCCTCAATTTTTGTTTTTATGGCTTAACGTATATTTCTTTTGTTTTGAATGGTTGTTACAGCTTCGTGGTAACAATGTTACCGAAGTGCTGTAACAACGTAACCGCATTGCGGTAATGATGTTACCACGGCGCGGTAAATATTAATGCGCACAGTCTTTAGACACCTGCACACGGTCCAGATTGTGCTTCTCCACATTGTCCACAGTCCATGCCTCGCGATACTCTTTTCCTCTCACGGTGAGCTTCACGTCCTTCACGTCTACGTTCTTCACATTGCGGAAGTACATGCCCCAAACCGGGAATACGGGCCACTGGTCTGTAGGACGGTTCTCGAACCATGCAGGCAAATTGGGGTCGTCGATGCCGTCGAACTCCATATCGCAACGGCGCATCACCACACAATCGGTTGGCGCCTTGCCCCAACTCTTCACCGAGAGCGCCATGCGTGTGACGCCACGCGCCTGCATATCCTCCACTAGCAGACTGCCCATAGTGTTATCGTCGCTAAGCGTGACGCAGAGCGGCGTAAGCACACAAGCCACCTTGTTGCGCAGTATGCGTATCTTGTCCATGCGTCCAGGCGCCTTACCCCATCCGCCAGGTTCAAGATTGATAGCCGCCTCTGAGCGTGTGTGGTGCGAGGTGATGTGTTCGAACTTGCCAGGTCCGTATATCTCGTTGTCGGTGATGTCAAGCTGTACCGACGGCATTATCATACGTATGCCGTTGCACGAGGAGTTGAGCACGTTGTCGTTGATGCTCATGCGCTCCCAATAGCCGCCCGCAATGGCGTCGTCGCCGGTGTGCATCTCGCAGCGCGATATCTCCACACGCTTCGCTCCACGGATGTGTATGCCGTCCCATCCACCTTCTATATATAGATTATGAAACTGCGACTTTTCTATCTGGTAGCCCAGAAAAGCATAGTTGGCGGAGCGCTTCACGCTGAATCCGTCGAATGTCATGCGCTTGCAGCCAGCCATCAGTATGGTGTGCGGACCGCGCATGTGCTCCTCGCCAAGCGGATTGCGCACGTCGGCGCCGTCGATGCAACCCTTGCCCTCTATACCTGCATCGCTCACGCCTACAGCGAACACCATCGCCTTAGACCACTGCGAGTCGGTAGCCGAGTTGTAATTGACCGTGCCCTGACCGCTCTCATAGCGCGAGAGGTCAAGCGTAGTCTGCAGCGAGGCGTAGGCGTTTATGTCCTGCACGCCTTTCAGCACAGCGCCCTGCTCAAGAAAGAGCGTCACGCCCGACTTCAGATAGACTGAACCCGTGCTGTACTCGCCGCACGGCACCACCACACGGCCTCCACCCTGCCCAGCGCAATGCTCTATGGCGCGGTTTATTGCCTCAGCATTGTTCACCGACTCGTTGTTGCTCACTGCGCCAAACGACGCAATGCTCACCACAACAGATAAAATAAAACTAATCATACTTATCAATTCTTTAGGTTATACATTATTTTTATATAGATACACGTACTTTTTATAGATTTACGCTCTTACGACATAGTTAGCGCCATTCATCAGATAGGTGTCATTGCCGCTAAACAGCGTGTAAAGATACGAAAATATTGCAAAAGCAGCCCCCAAAACGGGTTTCAATGCAGAAAAATCAACTTTTTTGAGTTTTTCTTGAAAAAAGTCATGAAAACATTTGGTGGTTACAAAAGAAACCACTACCTTTGCACTCGCTTTTAAGGAACAACGCTTAAAGCTTTAAACAATGGCTCCGTAGCTCAACTGAATAGAGCATCTGACTACGGATCAGAAGGTTGCAGGTTTGAATCCTGCCGGAGTCACAATAAAGAGGATATTATTTCACGTAATATCCTCTTTTTTGTTATATACGTATAAGATTTTGTGGTACACGCATAAGATTGCGCGTATACCACAAAGCGTTTGTGTTACACATTGTGTTACACTTCGCATCACACTCGGCTTTACGGTTGTGTTACACTATCATTCTATTTCAGCTTTATTATATCGCTCCACCTTGTTGTGGGGCATGCGCTTTTAAGGTCGTGCTTTATGGCATCGGCAAACTTCCTGCCGTTCGGGTACTGCTGCGACGAGAGAATCACGGTTTCGGTACCGTCCACCTTGTTTATACGGTCTACGGCGCTGTCGAGTTGCATCATGTGCTGATACTTTTCGACGTCGAACGTGAAGAGATCGGCCTGCACGGCGGCGTTCGGCACCACGCCCATCAGCACCACTCCGGCACGCTTGTAGTGAATATCCTCACGATAGATGCGACGGAGGCACGCCGTGGCAGCCTTCACCACCTCAATGGTTGAAGACGACGGCGTAGAAAGGCTCACTTCTGTCATGTTGCAATACTGCGTGAGGTCGGGGCGGAAGCGGTTCGACTCTACGAATACGCCCACAATGCTGGCAGCCGACTGCTGCTTGCGCAGTTTCTCGGCGCAACGGGCGGCGAAGTTGGCTACGTGCGTGCGGAGCGTATCGAAGTCGCGCACCATGCCGCTGAAGCTGCGACTCGTGCAGATGCTCTTCTTCTTAGCCGGCAGGTCGTCGGGCACGCAGTCGATGCCGTTCAGCTCAGCCCAAGTGCGCTCCACGACCACGGTCTTGAACGTAGCACGCACCCACGAACGCGAGTGCGCTGCGAAGTCGTACGCTGTACGTATGCCATAGGCTTCGAGTCGGGCAGCATAGCGTCGACCGATGCCCCACACCTCATCAATCGGGTAAAGCGCAGCAGCCTTCAGTCGGCGGTCGTCGGTGTCGATGACGCAGCAATGGTTATAGCCAGCGTATTTCTTCGCGAAGTGGGAAGCCATCTTTGCCAGCGTCTTCGTAGGCGCAATGCCTATAGTGAGCGGCATACCCACCGACTGCAGCACGCGACGGTGCAGTTCCTCGCCCCACTCCTTCAGCTGTTCTACGGAGAAACCATCGAGAATGGCGAACGCCTCGTCGATAGAATAGCGGAAGCATTGCGGCGCCATGTCGCGTATGATGGTCATCACGCGACCAGTTATCTCGCCATACAGCTCGTAGTTGGACGAGAGCGCCTCTATGCGCACGTTCGGGAACAGCTGGCGCAGCTGATAGAACGGCGTACCAGCCTTCACGCCCAAGCGCTTAGCCTCAGCGCTGCGCGCCACCACGCACCCATCGTTGTTAGAAAGCACGACAACGGGTTTCCCCTCCAGGTCTGGACGGAAAATACGCTCGCAACTCACGTAGCAGTTATCGCAATCGCAGATGGCATACCACTTCATCGTCTCCATTGTTTTATAGTCCACACCACGACGCCCCACACACGGAAGTTGTCGTCGGCGTCGATGCGTATAGGCTGATAGTTAGCGTTGGCGGGTCGCAGTTCGATGTAGCCCTCCTCCTTGTGCTTCAGGTCGAGATACTTGATGGTAAACTCACCGTTGACGAACGCCACGATGACGTCGCCGTCGACGGGCTGCAGCGAGCGGTCGATCACCGCAATGTCGCTGTCGCAGATACCCGCCTCAATCATCGAGTCGCCCGACACACGCCCGTAGAACGTAGCCTCAGGATTCTTTATAAGGTCGCGGTTGAAGTCGAGACTATCGTGCAGATAGTCGTCCGCCGGACTCGGGAAGCCCGCCTTTATCGTAGGTGCAAGTGCAAGCGCGAGCCGATGTGCGAAGTCGCCCTTCAGAAGTTCTATCTTTCCAGCCTTATCATTATCCATTCTCAGATTCATTTTATTTTCGCAAAGGTAGCCATTTTTTACAAGTTCTCATGAAAAACGGCGATTATCCCACGTATTTTTACTAATTTTGCAAGATAAGAATAGAAAATATAAACAAAACAGATACAATCAGTATGGAATTAGCAAGCAAATACGATCCACAAGCAGTGGAATCGAAATGGTATCAGTACTGGCTTGACAACAAACTCTTCAGTAGCAAGCCCGACGGACGTGACCCCTACACTATCGTTATACCGCCACCAAACGTGACTGGCGTATTGCACATGGGCCACATGCTCAACAATACGATTCAGGATATCCTCGTGCGCCGCGCACGTATGGAGGGAAAGAACGCTTGTTGGGTGCCCGGCACCGACCACGCCTCTATCGCTACTGAGGCTAAGGTGGTGAACCGTCTTGCAGAACAGGGCATAAAGAAGCGCGACCTCACTCGCGAACAGTTCCTTGAGCATGCTTGGAACTGGACCAACGAGCACGGCGGCATCATCCTCAAGCAGCTGCGCCGTCTCGGCGCATCATGCGACTGGGACCGCACAGCGTTCACAATGGACGAGAAGCGCTCTGAGAGCGTGCTGAAGGTGTTCGTTGACCTCTACAAGAAGGGACTCATCTACCGCGGCCTGCGCATGGTGAACTGGGATCCGAAGGCACAGACCGTGCTCTCTACCGAGGAGGTTATCTACCGCGACGAGAAGAGCCACCTCTTCAACCTGCGCTACTATGTGGCTGACGCCGACGTGAACCCGGTTGTGCCGACAGGCTGCGATGGCGAGGTGCTGCATCAGGACGCCGACGGACGCTACTACGCTGTTGTAGCTACAACACGTCCGGAGACTATCATGGGCGACACAGCAATGTGTATTAACCCGAAGGACCCGAAGAACCAGTGGCTGCGCGGCCACAAGGTAATCGTGCCATTGGTGAACCGCGTGATTCCGGTCATCGAGGACCGCTACGTAGACATCGAGTTCGGTACTGGCTGTCTGAAGGTTACTCCGGCGCACGACGTGAACGACTACGCTCTCGGCAAGACTCACAACCTCGAGACTATCGACATCTTCAACCCCGACGGCACTATCTCTGAGGCTGCAGGCATGTATGTAGGCATGGATCGCATGGACGTGCGCAAGCAGATTGTAGAGGACCTGAAGGCTGCCGGACTGGTAGAGAAGATTGAGGACTACGACAACAAGGTGGGCTACTCGGAGCGCAACCAGGACACAGCCGTAGAGCCGCGCCTCTGCAAGCAGTGGTTCCTCTCGATGAAGCACTTCGCAGACATCGCTCTGCCGCCGGTGCTCGAGGGCAAGATCAAGTTCCACCCGACAAAGTACGTCACAACATACCGCAACTGGCTGGAGAACATTCAGGACTGGTGTATCTCACGCCAGCTCTGGTGGGGACATCGCATTCCGGCTTACTTCCTTCCTACAGCCGAAGGCGAAGAGGAGAAGTACGTAGTAGCGCTCACCGCTGAGGAGGCGCTCGAAGAGGCTCGCAAGATTGAAGGCTACGAGAACATCACAGCCGACCAGCTCGTTCACGACGAGGATGCGCTCGACACATGGTTCTCTTCATGGCTCTGGCCCGTATCGCTGTTCGACGGCATCAACAACCCGGGCAACGAGGAGATTAAATACTACTACCCCACAAGCGACCTCGTAACCGGTCCGGACATCATCTTCTTCTGGGTAGCCCGTATGATTATGGCTGGCGAAGAGTACATGAAAGACGTGCCGTTCCGCAACGTATACTTCACTGGTATCGTTCGCGACAAACTGGGCCGCAAGATGTCGAAGTCGCTCGGCAACTCGCCCGACCCTATCGCCCTCATCGAGAAGTACGGCGCCGACGGCGTGCGCATGGGCATGATGCTCTCGGCTCCTGCCGGCAACGATATTCTCTTCGACGAGAGCCTCTGCGAGCAGGGACGCAACTTCAACAACAAGATATGGAACGCATTCCGCCTCGTTAAGGGCTGGCAGGTGGCAGACGCCGAACAGCCGGAGGCTAACGCGATAGCAGCGAAGTGGTTCGAGGCTAAGCTGAAGCAGACCAACGCCGAGGTGAACGACCTCTTCTCTAAGTATCGCATCTCTGAGGCACTCATGGCTGTCTACAAGCTGTTCTGGGACGAGTTCTCAAGCTGGTATCTCGAGATGGTGAAGCCGGCATACGGCCAGCCTATCGACCGCACAAGCTACGAGCAGACACTCGCTTTCTTCGAGACTCTGCTGAAGATGCTCCATCCGTTCATGCCGTTCATCACAGAGGAACTCTGGCAGCACATCTACGACCGCAAGGAGAACGAGTCGATCATGCGCGCAGAGCTGAAACTCGACGCTCCTACAGCCGACGACGATGCCGTAGTAGCAGCTATCGAGAACGTGAAGCTCATCGTGGCTGGCGTGCGCACCGTGCGCAACCAGAAGAACATACCTAACAAGGACGCTCTCGAACTGCAGGCGCTGCAGCAGAACAACTACGAGGCTTACGCTTCGGTAATAAAGAAGATGGCTAATCTCTCAGCTATCAACGTAGTATCAGAGAAGGACACAACGGCAGCTGCCTTCATGGTAGGCACAGACGAGTTCGCAGTGCCTCTTGGCGATATGATTGACGTTGCTGCAGAGATAGAGAAGCAGGAGGCTCAGCTGAAGCACCTCGAAGGATTCCTCGCAGGCATTAAGAAGAAGCTCTCTAACGAGAAGTTCGTGGCTCACGCTCCTGAGGCTGTTGTGGCTCTCGAGCGCAAGAAGCAGAGCGACTCTGAGGAGAAGATCGCTGCTCTGAAGGAATCTATCGCAGCATTGAAGAACAAGTAAACGCTTGGTCATCAAAAACGCTTACAATACAAAAACCGCAGGAGGCTATGATTTCCACACTATAGTCTGCGCCCGGCGACCGAAAGTCGCCACAACAGCGCAGACTACGGCATGGAGACCATAGCCTCCTGTCCTTTTAATACAGATATACATATAAATCTACTACTAATATATATAATATGTATAAGCTCCTAAAACTCGCATTTATTTCGCTTCTGATGCTCTGTTTCAGCGCTTGTAGGGAGGAAGACCCTATCATGCCGCCAGAACAGCAGACAGCCGAGAAGACAATCTTCGTATTCATGCCATACAGCAACAATCTATACAGCTTTCTGCTCGGAAATATTGAGGACATGAAGAAAGCCATTGTACGTAACAAAGGCTTGGACAACACGCGTCTGTTGCTGTTCGTAGCCAAAGATCAGCAGCAGAGCGCGCTGATAGACATCAGATACAAGAAGGGCACATGCACGCAGGATACGCTTGAGAAATACTCCTCGCCTACTTATCTTACGACGAACGGCAGAGCGGAACTGCTGAACAAGGTGAAGGAGTATGCGCCGGCGCACCGCTACGCCATGATAGTGGGCAGCCACGGCATGGGATGGATACCAAGCTCTACAGTGTTCAACCCGAAGAAGTCGCGCTACTTCGGCGGACTATCTGAGGAATACAGAATAGATATCGTCGACTTCGCAACGAGCATAAAGTCAGCAGGAATGAAGATGCAGTTCATCATGTTCGACGACTGCTACATGTCGAGCATGGAGGTGGCGTACGACTTGAAGGACGTAACCGACTACATCATTGCGTCTACAAGCGAAGTAATGGCTTACGGCATGCCTTACCAGAACATATACCAGCATCTGATGAGCGCACAGCCCGACTACAAGGCTTTATGCAATGGCTTTTACGAGTTCTATTCGAACAGCGGCACACCTTACGGCACAATCGGCGTGATTGATTGCAGATACGTTGACGAGATGGCTTCCATGATGAAGAGCATCAACGCAACACACACGTTCGACCTTAGCCATCTCGACAACGTGCAGGACCTCGACGGCGAGACATACAAGCCTACCATATTTTTCGACTTCGACGACTATGTGCACCAGCTTTGCACGAACGATAACAACGCCTACGAGCAGTTTCACGACGTACTGCTACGTCTTGTGCCGTACAAAGCGGCTACAGAGTACATATACTCCGGCTCTACGAACAAGAAGACCAAAGTGGACCACTTCTCCGGCATCACCATTTCAGACCCGTCTACGCGCCAGGAAATAGCCGAATCGAAGCGACAGACAAATTGGTGGATACAGACACACTAACAGACAGATATAAAAACAAAAAAGGTGTTATCCGATTGGATAACACCTTTTTTGTACACCCTTAGGGATTCGAACCCTAGACCCACTGATTAAGAGTCAGTTGCTCTACCAACTGAGCTAAGGGTGCATCAGTTGTTTTTATGTGTTTCAAAGTTGTACACCCTTAGGGATTCGAACCCTAGACCCACTGATTAAGAGTCAGTTGCTCTACCAACTGAGCTAAGGGTGCATACTCCATCTTTATGCAAGCAACTCATTTCCGAATTGCGAGTGCAAAGGTAGTAGTTTTTGAGGAAACCACCAAATCTTTCCACCACTTTTTTACAACAAATTGCACTTTTCTGCACGATTTCTACGAATCGGACTCAGCATTGCGCCCTACACTTATTTTATATCAAGAGAAGGCACATTCACAGACAAACAAAACAAAATCGCAGACATGCCCTACATGCAAAAAACGCTCTGCAAGAACAAGCCTTGCAGAGCGTCTATCATTAAAGTTTATTGCTTTTTCAACTCTTTCATCACCTTCTCAAAGTATCTTTGAGTGCGCTTCTTGTTGTAATTGTTGCCACCGTTCCAAGCACGAATGGCTTTCTCCACGTTATTACCTGGATTAAATTCCGACTGCATAAGCAAGAACATCTCTTTCGACTTCTCGAGATTGAAACGGTCACGAAGTGTGTAACGCGTCTTGCTGTTGCGTCCTTTCAGAATGTTGTTACACTCTGCTACGAGGATCGGTGTAATCTGCATTGCACCACACGACTTGCCTCTTACGGCTTTTGTGTTGCCCTCGCTCTCAACCTGAATGATTGCCTTCATCACAGGTTCCCAATCAAAATTTGCTGTGCTAACAGTGCTTTTTTCTACTGTTTTCTCCGCATACATCGCGGGTATTACCCCAAATACACATACTAAAAATAATACAATTCTAAAAATTCTAATCATGTTAATTTGTTTGTGGAGCCCGAACCCATCCCCTTAAACACATACAACACCTCTTCCACCCCGGAACAAACGTTATATCAATGTAGAGCTTCTACTTCTTCAAAACACAACAGAAGAAGTGTTCACCGGAAACAGCGTCCATGATAGGCGATGAAACCAATTCATACGCATATCAAAACTCCGTTAGATACTTTCAGATAGCCTCACTAAAACAACAAGCATGCGCTATCCTTTTTTCTTATCGTGTGCAAAATTACACAAAATTCTTGAATTGTGCAAGTTTAGGCTTAAACGCTAAAGGTTTTTTAATGTTTTTTAGAGATGCCAATAGCCTGAAAATCAATGATATAACTACAACTCATGGAGATATTACCGAGATTTTATAGAGATGCTACTGGTACTTTATAGAGATTTAAAAAAGCGTACCAGCTCAGGCAGCGCCACACCAAATAAAAAAAAAGCGCCACACCAAACAAAAAAAAGGATGCGTTGAACATAAATTCAACGCATCCTATTATATCTAAACTTTTAGAATTTTACTTCTTGAAAAAGTCCTTTACTGCCTCATTGGCAACCATACGCTCGTCAAATACGTAAGCGCCAGTCTTCGGGCTACGTACCATCTTGATAACCTTTGTGTATGCGCGACCATCCATAGAACCTTCACGGAGGGTAGCGACCGCTTTCTTTGCCATAGTCTATGTATTATTACTTAATCTCCTTGTGAAGAGTCATCTTCTTAAGGATGGGGTTATACTTCATTAATTCCATACGGTCAGGAGTGTTCTTACGATTCTTGGTAGTCACGTAACGGCTTGTACCAGGCTGACCGCTATTCTTCATTTCGGTGCACTCGAGAATTACCTGAACTCTGTTGCCCTTTGCTTTCTTTGATGCCATTTACTTTATTCTCCTATTACTTTAATGTCACTCCAGTCACAATAGCCTTTAGACACAGCCTGCTTGAGGGCAGCGTCCAAGCCCACTTTGTTGATGAGACGCAGACCCGCTGCGCTGATTTTGAGGCTAATCCAGCAACCTTCCTCTACATAGTAGAACTTCTTGCTGAACAAGTTCACATCGAAAGAACGCTTTGTGCGGTGCTTTGAGTGTGATACGTTGTTACCTATCTGGGCTTTTTTTCCCGTAATCTGACAAATTTTCGACATTTCTATCTTCTTTTTTGTATTCGTTTTTGATACCTATTCCAAACAGGGTGCAAAATTAACGACTTTTTTCGAAACCGCAAAACATTCCTTTAAATAAAGTTGAGTATTTAATGTTTTTTTTGTTTTCAGTCGCATTTTATGTGCTATTGTGTTGATTTTTACCAGTTTTTGAGCCTGAAGGGCACACAAAGCGCACCTCCCTACCCCGTCACAGGAAATCGCAAGAGCAACACCTTTCTACTCCGTAACAGGAATCTTCGGCGCAACACCCTCTTCCTTTGCCTTCGGCATATTCTCCTTCAGATAGCCAATGAACATCTGGAGAGCCTTGCTCGTAGCGATAGCGAGGTTGATGTCGCGACCATAATCCTCAGTAAGTTTCATGGTTACGATGTTCTCAGCGTTGCCGCATGCGAGCCAGATTGTGCCAACGGGGATTGCTGCTGTGCCACCACCAGGACCAGCCGTACCGGTAGACGCAATAGCGAAGTCGACGTTGAGAGCCTTGATAGCACCCTTCACCATCTCCTTAGCCACTTCCTCGCACACAGCAGTCTTCTCCTCAAGCAGATTGTGGTCTACGCCGAGCAAGTTCTCCTTCACCTCGTTGGTGTATGAGATGACGCCACCCTTGAAGTAGGTTGAAGCACCCGGAACAGCGATTATCGACTCTGCGATACGTCCGCCTGTGCAGCTCTCTGCCGAACCTACAGTAAGGCCTGAACCATAAAGAAACTGCTGTATCTCGCGACTAAGTATTTTCTTTTCAAATTCCATTTTGTATTTCTTTTTGTTTGTGATTATTAACTATTTGAATGTTACTTTGCTGAACGCCGGCTTGTCTATCGAGCAGAAGTCCTTGTCGAGGAATTTATAGTATCCTGTGATGCCAATCATCGCCGCATTATCCGTCGTATAGCTAAAATTCGGAATATAGATTGTCCAGCCATAGCGCTTCGCATGGTCGCGGAAAGCGTTACGCAGTCCGTTGTTGGCAGACACACCGCCCGCAACAGCCACATGCTTGATGCCGGTCTGCTTGACGGCAAGGCGCAACTTCTTCATCAGAATGTCAACGATAGTGAACTCAAGACTCGCTGCGAGGTCGTTCTTGTGATGCTCAATGAAGTCGGGATCGTCCTGAATCCACTTGCGCAGACTGTAAAGGAACGATGTCTTCAATCCGCTGAAGCTGTAGTCTAAGCCCGGTATGTGCGGCTCAGAGAACTTGTACGCCTGCGGATTGCCCTGACGCGCCAGACGGTCGATGATAGGACCGCCGGGATAGCCCAAGCCCATCACCTTCGAGCACTTGTCGATAGCCTCTCCTGCTGCGTCGTCGATAGTCTGTCCGAGCACCTCCATATCGTTGTAGGCGTTCACCTTCACAATCTGCGAGTTGCCGCCCGACACGAGCAGACAGATGAACGGGAACGGCGGCGTAGTGTCCTCAGGCTTCTCCTTTATGAAGTGAGCCATCACGTGACCCTGCAAATGGTTTACGTCGATCATCGGTATGCCCAGACTGCGCGCAAAGCCCTTTGTGAAGCTCACGCCCACGAGCAACGAACCCATAAGACCTGGTCCGCGTGTGAAAGCCACAGCCGACAGCTGCTCCTTCGTGATGCCGGCACGCTTCAGCGCAGCGTCCACCACCGGCACGATATTCTGCTGATGAGCACGCGACGCAAGCTCTGGAACCACACCACCATATTCGCGGTGTACATCCTGAGAAGCCGTTACGTTGCTCAGCAATATGTTGTCGTTGAGCACTGCAGCACTTGTATCGTCGCAGCTGCTCTCTATACCTAATATATACATTTTCTTAATTATTAATTTTCAATTATTAATTATTAATTATCTTATTGTTCTAATTATTAATTATCGTGGCGCAAGCCAATTAATAATTAAAAATTAATAATTAATAATTCAACAAACATTAATGTGTCAATATCTCTACGCCGTGTTCAGTCATAACAAATGTATGCTCCCACTGTGCGCTCGGCTTCTCGTCGCCCGAAATCACCTCCCAGCCGTACTCGTCGTCGGCGTCGATGAACACCTTCCATGTGCCCATGTTCACCATCGGCTCGATTGTGAACACCATGCCCGGCACAAGCAGCATGCCCGTGCCCTTGTGTCCGTAGTGCATCACGTCGGGCTTCTCGTGGAACTTCAATCCTACGCCATGACCGCAGAGGTCGCGCACGATGCCGTAGTGATATTTGTCGGCATGCTTCTGGATAGCGTGACCGATGTCGCCCACGAAGCTGTAAGGCTTAGCCGCCTCCATGCCAATCTCCAGACACTCCTTAGCCACACGCACCAGCTGCTCCTTCTCGGGCGTAGTCTTGCCGATAATGAACATGCGCGAAGCGTCGGCATAGTAGCCGTCGAGGATAGTAGTGAAGTCGACATTCACGATGTCGCCCTCCTGCAGAACATCCTCTTCCTTCGGAATGCCGTGGCACACCACCTCGTTGATACTTGTGCAGACACTCTTCGGGAAGCCCTCGTAGTTGAGACAAGCCGGCACAGCGCCATGTGCTGTACAGTAGTCGTAGCATATCTGGTCGATCTCGAGAGTGTTCATGCCAGCATGAATATGCTTAGCCACCTCGTCGAGCACACCAGTGTTCACCACACCGCTGCGGCGTATGCCTTCTATCTGTTCTGGAGTCTTGATAAGGTCGCGCGACGGCACCTCCTTACCCTTATTCTCCCAATACATTACTCTTTTGTCAAGCTCTGTCGGCTCCTGTCCAGGCAGACAGTGCCAAACTCTTTTCTTCTTGAATACCATAATAATTATATTAAAGCCCCAACCACGTGGGAAGTATTTTTATTCTAACGAATTAAGTTTACTCAAACAAATTGAGTTTATTCTTGCGAGCCTCATCGAGCGACGAGAGTTTCTGCTGATGCGCAGCATACTCCTCGCGCAGACGAGCATAGTGGTCGTCCAGTTCGGCTTTGAACTTCTTGCGGTCGTCGGCGTTCATCAGTCGCTGCGCCACAAGCGGGTTCTGCGCCGCGTCCTTCACCCACACCACTATGCCGCTGTACACGGGCGCAATCTTCAGTGCCACGTGCATCTCCGACGTCGTAGCGCCGCCCACCATAATAGGCAGGTCGAGCCCCGCGTGCTCCATCTCTGTAGCCACGTTCACCATCTCCTCCAGACTCGGCGTAATGAGTCCGCTGAGACCAATCATGTCTACGTTCTCAGCCACAGCCTTCTTCACAATCTGCTCAGCCGGCACCATCACTCCGAGGTCAATCACCTCGTAGTTGTTGCACGACATAACCACATCTACGATGTTCTTGCCGATGTCGTGCACATCGCCCTTCACGGTAGCCATGAGCACCTTGCCGGCTGTCGTTGTGCCTTCCTTCTTGTCAGCCTCGATGTACGGCTGCAGAATAGCCACCGCCTTCTTCATCGTGCGCGCTGTCTTCACGACCTGCGGCAGGAACATCTTGCCGCAACCGAAGAGTTCGCCCACCTTGTTCATGCCCGCCATGAGCGGCCCTTCTATTATGTCCACCGCCTTCGGATACGCAGTGAGCGCCTCCTGCAGGTCGGCATCCATATAGTCTGCCACGCCTTTCACGAGAGCCGTAGACAAGCGCTCAGCCACATCAGCCTTGCGCCACTCCGGTTCGGCAGCCGTAGCTGTAGTAGCGCCCTGAGCCGCACCATTCTTCAGCGCCTCCTGCTGCAGCTTTATCTTCTCCGCGAGATCCACAAGACGCTCCGAAGCGTCGGCTCTACGATTGAGCACCACGTCCTCAAGAATCTCGAGCTGGTCTGTAGGAATATCACCGTACGCCACCTTCGTAGCCGGATTGACGATACCGAAGTCCATGCCCTTGCCAATGGCGTGATAGAGGAACACGGCGTGCATCGCCTCACGTATGTAGTTGTTGCCGCGGAACGAGAACGAGAGGTTGCTCACACCGCCGCTGATATGTGCGCCGGGCAGGTTCTTGCGAATCCACTCGGTAGCGCGTATGAAGTCGAGCGCATAGTTGTCATGCTCGCTCATGCCGGTAGCTATGGCAAGCACGTTAGGGTCGAAGATGATGTCGAGCGGGTTCATGCCCACCTTCTCCGTGAGCAGGCGGTAAGCGCGCTCGGCTATCTCTATGCGTCGCTCGTATGTGGTAGCCTGTCCTTTCTCGTCGAAGCACATCACTACGACGGCTGCGCCGTAGCGCATCACGTCGCGTGCATGACTGAGGAACACCTCCTCGCCTTCCTTCAGCGAGATAGAGTTGACTATCGCCTTGCCCTGCACACATTGCAGTCCGGCTGTGATTACGTCCCATTTAGACGAGTCGATCATCACCGGCACCTTTGCTATGTCGGGCTCCGAGGCTATTATATTAAGGAACGTGCGCATCTCCTCGCGTGCGTCGAGCAGACCGTCGTCCATGTTTACGTCTATCACCAAGGCTCCGTCAGCCACCTGCTTGCGTGCGATGCTGACCGCCTCGTCGTAATTCTTTTCGTTTATAAGGCGCAGAAACTTGCGCGAACCTGCCACGTTGCAGCGCTCGCCTACGTTGACGAAACGAATGTCGGGCGTCACGTCGAGCAGCTCCAGTCCGCTGAGCCACATGGTCTGCGACTTCGGTTGCGGCGTGTGCGGCTGCTTGCCTTCTACAATCTTTGCATACTCGGCAATGAACTTCTCGGTTGTGCCGCAGCAGCCGCCTATGATGTTCACCAGCTCCTCGTCCACGTACTCCTTCATCTGCGGAGCCATCGACTCTGCCGTCTCGTCGTATTCGCCCATACTGTTGGGCAGACCGGCATTGGGATATGCACTAATATAATAAGGTGACTTTCGCGCCAGTTCTTTCAGGAACGGTTTCATCTGCGGCGCACCGAACGAGCAGTTGAGTCCGATGGAGAAGATCGGATAGCTGCTCACGCTTGCCAGCACAGCCTCCAGCGTCTGTCCGCTGAGCGTTCTGCCTGCGAGGTCGCTCACGGTGATGCTGAGCATTATGGGCAGGCGTTTGCCGCTACGGCGCTCAGCCTCCATCGTGGCGTCGATGGCAGCCTTGGCGTTGAGCGTGTCGAACACTGTCTCTATGAGCACAGCGTCCACCCCACCCTCCACGAGCGCCTCTATCTGTTCGAGATAGACGTCGTAGAGCGTCAGATAGTCGATTTCGCGTGCAGCCGGATTGCTCACGTCGGGGCTCATAGAGCAGGTCTTGTTCGTAGGACCCACCGAGCCTGCCACGAAGCGCGGACGGTCGGCGGTAGCAAACTCGTCGGCAGCCTTGCGTGCGAGTCGCGCTCCGGCAAAAGCCATCTCGCGTGCTGCCTCCTCCAAGTGATAGTCGGCTTGCGAAATGCGCTGCGAACTGAACGTGTTCGTGGTTATTATGTCGGCGCCTGCCTCAAGATACTTGCGGTGGATGTCGCTCACCACGTCGGGGCGCGTGATGTTGAGCATGTCGTTGTTGCCCTTCATCAGTCCCGGCGTCTTGCGATAGCGGTAGCCACGGAAGTCCTCCTCGGTCAGCGCGTACTGCTGTATCATGGTGCCCATCGCACCGTCGAGTATTAGTATTCTGTCTCTGACTATATCCTCTAAAGTCTTTATCATCTTCCTAAACGAATCTTCTTACCTAAACAAGCGTTTACATTTTTTTAATAGTGTTTCATCGCGCGGTCCATCTCACGACGGTCTTCTTTCTCCTTCAGAGTCTGACGCTTGTCGTACTCCTTCTTACCGCGACAGAGCGCAACGTCCACCTTGGCGCGTCCGTGTTCGTCGATGAACACGAGTATGGGCACGATGGTGAAGCCGGGCTGCTTGGTTGCCGCCTCGAGCTTGGATATCTCGCGGCGTGTGAGCAGCAGCTTGCGGTCGCGGCGTGCCTCGTGGTTGCTGAACGATCCGTAGAAATAGGGCGAAATATTCATGCCTTTCACCCACACCTCGCCGTTGTTTATATAGCAGAAAGTGTCAACCAGGCTCGCCTTTCCGAGTCTGATCGACTTTATCTCGGTACCCGTAAGCACTATACCTGCGGTATATGTATCAACGAAGAAGTATTCGAACGAAGCCTTCTTGTTGCGTATGCTCACCGGACTTTTCTTTCTAATGAGTTCCTGTTCCTTGTTCATAATCGTCTTGTAGCCTGACGCCGCGGGCATAGCTGACAACAGCCTGACGCCCCAACGCCGCCGACTCTACTCTCTTGTTTTTTTTATTTCTCAATAACGACGAACTCCTCTATGTGTTCGTCTACATAGCGAGCCACAGCCTCTGTCCAGTCCTCCTCGTTCTCCACGAACTCGTCGTCGTAGTCGTCGAACTCGGGGAACTGCTCGAACATAGCCATGAACTCGTCGTCGCTGCACTCGCGCTGTATCTTCTCGCCGTACTCCTTGTAGAGCTTTCGTACGGCGAAGAGCATCTTCGCGAGGTCGCGCAAGCCCCAATCGCGCAGCACTTTCGCAAACGGATTGTCGAAGATGAATCCGCCGTATCCGTTGTAGATGAGCTGCACGAATCCGCCATCCATCACCTCCTCGTGCAGGATGTCGTATGCCAGCAACGTAATCTGCGCCACACTCAGCTGCTGCATGTTCTCAGCGTTGAGTTCGCCGCCAATAGCCTCCTTCGTAGCGTTGATGAACACGCCGAGGAAAGCATCCATATCTTGCATCGCCGCTTCACGCAGAGCAGCGTCTTTTACTTTCACTTCTATCATAATTATGCAAAGTTAGTGCAAATCGAAGACAATACAAAATAAATGCATTTATTTTTATTGTTGAGATGCAGCCTAACTTATCAAAAGTTAGTGCAAATCGAACACAATACAAAATAAATTGTGTAAATTTGCATACATAGCACAAACAAAATCACACTCACACAGAATGAAAAAATGGCATTTATGGCTGGCAGCGTCAATCGGACTCGTGGTGATTGCCGGAATGATGATAAGAGAGTTCGACCTTGACGCCCTGAGCAAGATACACCTGTCCCCGCAATTCTTCGCCGGGACGGGCATCGCCGTGCTCCTTTTCGCCGTCCAGAACCTTATGTACACGCTGCGCTTCCGCTACCTATGCCAGCGCAAGCTCTCGCTCTCACAAAGTTTCCGCATCAACGTGCTCTGCGAGTTCACCTCCGCCGTCACTCCCTCCGCAGTAGGCGGCAGCGGACTGGCGTTCGTATATCTCAACCGCGAGGGCGTGACCATGGGCAGAAGCATCTTCACCATGTTCGCAGCCCTGCTTGCCGACGAAGCCTTCCTCGCCATCAGCTGCTGCGTGCTCTACCTATGCGTGCCTTCCGACTTGCTTTTCTGCACAGCAAGCGACACTGACGCCGCGTCGAGCGAATGGCTGAAAGGCGGCATACACGTCGTCTTCCTCATAAGCACACTCATCGTAGCCGCATGGACAGCCATACTGTACGTGCTGCTGCTCCACCGACCGCAGCTCTTAGGCTGGGTGCTGAAAGCGTGCTGCAAGATACCGGGTCTGCGCAGGTTCCAGCCGAAAATAGAGCGGTTCTCCAACGATATGACCTTAGCCTCACAGGAGGCAAAGCTCGAAGGCAGCCGCTTCTGGCTGCGTCTCATGGGCTACACCTCCGTAGCCTGGCTCGCCCGCTTCGCCATCGTAGCCGCCATACTCTTCGCCTTCCAATGCCAGGGCGACATGCTCATAGCCTGGTGCCGACAATGGGTGATGTGGATGATTTCGATACTCAGCCCCACGCCCGGCGGCAGCGGCGTAGCCGAACTGATGTTCCGCCTCTATTACGCCGACTATCTGCCAGATGCCTCGGTAGCCATCCTCGCAGCAATGCTCTGGAGGGCCATCTTCTACTACCCGTTCCTCGTAATGGGCACCATTGTGCTGCCCAAGTGGATAGGCAGGAAACTGTAGAAGTAGCACTTCTGATGTATTCCGCCCCACACTCTTTCATCGTGCACCGAACGCAATCTGATCGTGCACCGAACGCAATCTGATCGGACACCGAACGCAATCTGATCGGACACCGAACGCGATACGACGACATAAGTACAGAGATTGCAGAGCACAAGTGCTGATATTTTCATTTATTTTTCGTAACTTTGTGGTCAAACAACAGCATTATGACAACAAAAGAGATAGACGAGAAATCGCTTCATAACGCCCACCGCCTCTTCGAGTCGGGCGACATAGACAACATCCCCGTAGGCACAGCAGCAGGTCTTCAGCAGATACATCGCTATCTGTTTGAAGGTCTGTACCCATTCGCCGGCACCATTCGCGAGAAAAACATCGCCAAAGGAGGCTTTCGCTTTGCCAACTCGCTCTATCTACAAGCCGCCCTCTCAGCCGTCGAAAAGATGCCTGAAGACACCTTCGAACACATCATCGAGAAGTACGTGGAGATGAACGTCTGCCACCCTTTTATGGAGGGCAACGGACGCGCTACACGCATCTGGCTCGACATGATGCTGAAGCGTGCGCTCGGCAAAGTGGTCAACTGGCAGTTCGTTGACAAAGACCAATACCTCTCTGCTATGGAACGCTCCCCCATCAACGACCTCGAAATACGCTTCCTGCTCAGTCAGAACCTAACCGAAGACACCGAGAACAGAGAAGTGATAATCAAGGGCATCGAACAGAGCTATTACTATGAAGGGTATGAGAAGTAGAATCTTCCCACGTCGTCCAAAAGACATCGGAAGCATCTAGTTCGGCATCAGATCTATTTGCCAGTTCATCCAAATCAATGTCTGGATTGTCTGCATGCAAGCATCGGTCGGAACAATAAGGCGAATCGGCACACGACCATCCCGTGTTCATCAGTTTGCCACAATGAGCGCAGACGCGCAGGCAGCCAATATCGTTTGCAAGAATCATTTCTTCGAGCAAGTCGAGCTTGCGCAGCTCCTTTACAAGCAGCAGCGCCATAGTTACGGGGTGGTTCATAGCTCAATCCTCCAACGATTTTTGCCATACCACTTAAGAATCTCGCTCTCGCTGACGGGAGAAAACGGCCAGTCGCGAGTGTGCATAAACGTTCGCTCTTGCGAGTCCCAATACCAATAGTGGGTAGAGCCGAGCCGATAACCGAGATAGAGCCGACAGGTGAACTCGTCGTTGGGGCGCGACTTAAGAAAACCAAGCAGTTCGGAGGTTGTAATCCATTCTTTTTCCATAAGCGATTCAAATTGAAATTATACAATACGATTTATCGGCTGTAAAGGTCGTAGATCATACAGATACAAGCAAATTATTTAGAAAACCTTAGATCTTGAAAAAGGGATTTAGATCCTTTTAGATCTGATAATCACAAACAGATATGAACAAACTCGATACCCTAAAAGATATAATAGCCGACAAGTATGACGGCTGCTACGAGGTGACGCGCGAGTGTGTGAAGGCTTATGCCAACGTAGACACGGCGCTTCTTGATTTGAAAGATTTGGACTTGGTGCTGATGATACCCATCGGTACGTGGGCGGTTCAGAACGAGAAAAAGAAAGAACTTGTCTACGCTTCGCACCTTGATGTCGCGGCAAAGGAAAGAATCGCTTCGTTGATGGATGTCGTGAATCAGAAGTCGATAGACGGAGAATATGAGCATACGCAGGAAAATACAAAGGATGGATACTGGGGTATGTTCGGCACCGCATTCCGTTCCGTTACAGCCGTTTGTAAAGATGTAGCTACGGCTAAGGATTTCATTGCGATGCTCGTCGCTGCCATGAATACATCCGAAGATAAATTATACGCATTGGTTGGTTCTACTATAAAGAACAAGCCTCTTGTTGGATTGCAAGCAGGTGTTATCTCACAAGTTCTGCATTGTCTTTTTCCGACAGCGTTTCCTGTTTTAAACTCTTGGGGACGAGATATTTATGATGCGTTGAGATTACGTTTGGTCTCAGCTGGTAAAAAGGAGAATTACATACACAACTGCGAAACAATCAGAAAGTACCGTGACAAGTTCGGCACGTTCAAGAATTATCGTGTTCTCGACAGTCTAACAATTGAAGAGGCACACGAAATAGGCTTCGGCTTTTTCGTTGAAAGATACTCCAACCCGAAAGCCATTCTTGGGGATATAGACAATATTTTGCCGAAATACCTTTCAAAACTTACTGAGGACTACAATTCTTTATATCAAATACCCGATGCAGAGACCGCAAAGGAGGTGCAAACTATTCTGCGTGCTGACAAGGGCTTCATGAAAAAGAGTGAGGCAACGGGTCGACATCGCCCTTCTTCATGTTTTAAGAAATACATGGATTTCTTCGATTGGTGGATGAATCCTGAAGACCCGCTTGAGCAACATGAAGACCAGGATGACGATAAATATAAAGAAGAGACGTTTGAGGAGTACGATTTCAGTTCTGACCCAGACAAGCCTTTCATCAGCGAAGAACGGTTTCAGAAGATAGTCAGTCTGCTGAAGTCGAAGAAGAATATCATTCTTGAAGGCGCACCTGGTGTAGGCAAGACTTTCCTCGCACGCAAGGTGGCTTATCAGCTTATTGGAGCGGTGAAACCCCAGAATATAGAAATGGTGCAGTTTCATCAGTCGTATGGCTACGAGGACTTTGTGCAAGGCATTCGACCTTCTACTAACGGAGGCTTCGAGCGCAGAAACGGAATATTCTATAACTTCTGCGACAAGGCAAGACTCTCGCCCGACGAGCCTTTCGTGTTCATCATCGACGAGATAAACCGAGGCAACATAAGCAAGATTCTTGGCGAACTGATGATGCTGATTGAAGCCGACAAACGCAAGGAGGAGTTCGCCATAAAACTGACATATAGCGACGAAAGCGATGAACGTTTCTATGTTCCCGACAACGTGTATCTGATAGGTTGCATGAATACTGCCGACCGTTCGCTGGCTATTGTTGACTACGCTCTGCGCCGTCGATTCAGATTCTGTCCGATTGTGCCCGAATTCAACGATGCGTTCAGAAACTTCATGGTCTCAAAAGGCATCAGCATGGAACACGCTAAGCAGATAATCGACAAGGTGAAAGCGGCAAACGAGGTGATAGCTGAAATTGACAGAGGTTTGGAGATAGGACATAGCTACTTCTGCCATACCGACCAATGTGACGACTTCTATACATGGTGGGAGGACATTTGCGAATACGAACTTTTCCCGTACATTCGTGAGGTCTGCTTCGACGATGATGACAAGTGCGGACAGATTTGTAACAAACTGAAATTCTGAAATGGTTCCTCAAATACCGATTGAAAACCTTTATTACCTACTTTGCTACGCTTGGGATGTTACCGACCAGCTGAACAAGGTGAAAGTGGATGGCGAACACAGCCATTCGCTCGAAAACCTATTGGCTTCAGTTCTTACTAACGCCTGTGAGCGGCTGTTGCGCAGAGGACTTGTGCAGGAGTATCTGTTCAGAGAGCAGGAGGTGGATGGCATAAGAGGAAAACTGAATCTTGCGGAGACATTAAAAAGCCACCGATACAGACAAGGCAAAACTATCTGCACAATAGACGAACTGACAAACGATGTGCTCATCAATCAGCTCATTTATTCTACGCTGAAACGTCTTGTGAGGTTGGATAGCCTTGACGAAAAAGTAAAGCAAAGGGTAAGAAAGACAGCGAGTAAGTTTCCGCATTTGAAAGAGGTGAATGTGACAGCAAGAACCTTCGACCGTATCAAACTTAATCGCAACAACCGCTTCTACGCATTGGTGCTGAATGTCTGCAAGCTGATTTGGCAATCTACTCTGCCCGACAAGAACGAGGAAGGTAAGTACGAATTCATTGACTTCACAGAGGACGAATTCTGCATGAATGCCGTCTTCGAGCATTTTTTAATGAACTTCTGTAAGCAACATTGCAAGGAGGAGTATCCAGAAGCGCATCGCGAAGAAATAGACTTCAAACTCACTCCGTATGGCATGATGTTTAAGGAGCAAGTGGAGGAAGCACGCAGAGCATTGCCAGTGATGCAAACTGATATAACGCTCTTTAATCCTTCAACCAACAAGAAACACATACTTGATGCAAAGTATTATCGGGAAGCATTGGTGTCTAAATATGACGGTAACAAAAAGATACGAAGAGAACATCTCTCGCAGATTCTTTCTTATGTGATGAATCAAGAGAATCCGCATAAGCCTGAAACCATGAATGCAGACGGCACGCTGGTTTATCCTACCGTTAATGAAGATTTCGACTTCTCTTATACTTACGGCGATACCAATCATCACATCCACGTAAGAACCATAAATCTTAATCAGCCGTGGCAGAAGATTGAAGAGCGAGTGAAAGAGATTGTAAAACTTCAAACTATGTTAATCGGACTATAAAACAACTATTCACAACAACCCAATCATGGACAAACGAATCACAGAGCAACCATCGCACTACGACCATCTTGAGCAGATGAGCGTAGAGCAGCTGACGGCGGACATAAACAACGAGAATATGACGGTGCCGGCGGCTATAGGAAAGGCGCTGCCGGCTATAAACAAACTGATAGAAGCGGTGGAACGCAAACTGAAGAACGGCGGACGACTGTTCTACGTGGGATGCGGCACGGGCGGACGACTGGCTACACTCGACACCATCGAGGTGCAGAACACGTACGGCACAGACGGAACGCAGATACAAGCCGTGTTCCCCGGCGGCATCGGCTGCCTGACGCAGACACGCGAGTCAAGAGAGGACGACACGGAGAACAGTTGGCAGCAACTTCTCGACAAGCACGTCTCTAACGACGACATCGTGGTGGGCGTCTCGGCAAGTGGCACTACGCCATTCGTGCTCGCAGCGCTCCGCCACTGCCGCACAGCTGGCATAACGACGGGCTGCATCGTGAACAACCCCAACTCGCCCATCGCTGCCGAAGCCGACTATCCAGTAGAGGTGATAACCGGACCGGAGTTCGTGACGGGAAGCACGCGCATGAAGGCTGGCACATCGCAGAAGCTCATCTTCGACATGATAAGCACTACGGTGCAGATACGCCTCGGACGTGTCGAGGGCAACAAGATGGTGAACGCCAAACTAATAAACAACAAGCTGATTGACCGTGCCGTGAGGATTTTCATGGAGCGCAACCCGCAATACACCAACTATGAGGAAGCGAAGGCGCTTATTCTGAAGGCTGGTAGCGTGAAAAAAGCTGAGGAGCAAAAGCTTTGAACAATCGCTGGCACCTTTACTCGTCTAAGGCAAACTCTGCGACAAGAGGCAGATGGTCGCTGAAACCGTCGAGCCAACGCGGACCGAGATAGTTGCGGCGTGGCTGCACACCGCCATACTTCTCGTCGTCGGTGAGCAGAAACCTTGCATCGTGAACACGGCATGAGCGCACGGACGGCAACAGACTCGTGCTGACGAGGATGTGGTCGAGACTGCGCCACTCGCCATGATACTTATATGTAGCGCGGGCGCCGTTCTGCCCCACAGCCTCAGCCGACACATCGGTGAAGCCGTCAGCACAAACGAGGCGCACGCTCTCCGACTTGGCGTAATCGTTGAAGTCGCCAGCTACGATTATCTTCGCCGCAGCCGCAACTGCCCTAACGGAGTCGGCTACGGCGCGTATCTTCTCAGCCACCACACGGCGGAACGGACGCGAGAGCTGCTCGCCGCCACGCCTGCTCGGCAGGTGGGCTACGATGACATGCAGCGTGTCGCCCGACATAACCACACCCGACGCATACAGCAGGTCGCGCGTCGGCGACATATCACGTACGGGCGTTATGCGCACCGCCCTACTGTTAAGCAAGCGGAACGAAAACGGCGAATACATCAACGCCACATCTATGCCGCGCGCATCGGGCGAGTCGGTGACAACGTACTCATAACGTGCGGTGCGCAGGAGCGAACGCTTCGTAAGGTCGCGCATCACAGAGTCGTTCTCCACCTCACACAACGCCACCATGTCGGGCAAACGCCAGCTGGCAACAGACTCTTCTGTAACGGAGAAATCTTCAGCACCACCCACCCTATCGCCGCACGACACGATGGTCTGCCCCACGCGGTTCAGCTTGCGCCAATAGCGGAAAGGTGTCCAATGGTACGATCCGTCGGGCAGAAACTCCACGTCGTTCTTCAGCGAGTCGTGCTGACAATCGAAGAGGTTCTCACAGTTGAACTGCACGAACGTGAAGAGCGACACCAACAACACAGACAAAGACATAGGCTCAGACCTTTAATGCCCTCATGGCGTTCAACACAGCGAGCACCGTAACACCCACATCGGCGAATACAGCCATCCACATTGTACCCATACCGAAGGCTGCAAGCAGCAGTATCGCCACCTTAACGCCGATGGCAAACCACACGTTCTGACGAGCGATGCCTATCGTGCGGCGTGCGATAGCCACGGCGAGGGCTATCTTCGACGGTTTGTCGTCCATCAGCACCACGTCGGCTGCCTCTATAGCCGCATCGCTACCCAAAGCGCCCATAGCGATGCCGATGTCGGCACGCTTCAGCACGGGCGCATCGTTGATGCCGTCGCCGACGAACGCAAGCGTAGCATCCGCTTTCTTCTCGTTCAGCAGGCGTTCTACCTGCGAAACCTTATCCGTAGGCAGCAAACCTGCGTGATATTCTTCAATGCCTACACGCTCGGCTACGTCCTTAGCCACCTCATCGCGGTCGCCCGTAAGCATAACGGTGCGCTCAACGCCCACCTTACGCAATGCGCTTACAGCCTCGGCTGAGTCGTCCTTTATATGATCGTTGATGACGATATGTCCGACATACTTGCCGTCAACAGCCACATGTATGATAGTACCTACATGATGGCATTTGTGCCACGCGGCGCCTACCGCCTCCATCATCTTTTCGTTGCCAACACAGACGAGTCGACCGCCTACATTGGCACGCACGCCCTGACCTGCCACTTCCTCGATGTCGGTTATCTTACAGCCGTCGTGAGCCTCCTGTGGGAAAGCGTCGCGCAGAGCGGCTCCGATAGGATGCGTAGAGAAGTGCTCTACATGCGCAGCCAGATGAAGCAGTTCGTGAGCATCGAACTCCGTTGGATGCACCGCCTCTACGGCAAACTCGCCGTATGTGAGCGTGCCGGTCTTGTCGAACACCACAACGCCGAGCTTAGCCAACGCATCCATATAGTTGCTGCCCTTGACGAGTATTCCGCGGCGCGACGCGCCACCCAATCCGCCGAAGAACGTGAGCGGCACACTGATGACCAGTGCACACGGACACGAAACGACAAGGAAGATGAGCGCTCGATGCAACCATACGGCGAACGAATCGACGAAGCCGCCCGACGCGAACAACGGCGGAACAACGGCAAGTAGCAGGGCTGCAAAGACGACAATCGGGGTGTAGACGTGCGCAAAGTGGGCTATGAACGACTCGCTATGCGACTTATGTTCGTTGGCGCTCTCCACCAGACTGATTATCTTCGATACGGTGCTCTCGCCGAAGCTCTTTGTGGCCTGCACGCGGAGCACACCAGTTAGGTTCACGCAGCCAGATATGACCTCGTCGCCCTTCGCAACATCACGCGGCACCGACTCGCCAGTGAGCGCAACGGTGTTGAGCGACGACTCGCCTTCTACGACGCGTCCGTCCAGCGCCACTTTCTCGCCTGGCTTTATCACTATCGTCTCGCCCACCTGCACATCAGACGGCGACACAACGACGAGTTCGCCGCCGCGCTCTACGGACGCCGTGTCGGGACGTATATCCATAAGGTGGGATATGCTGTCGCGACTCTTGCCCTCGGCGTAGCCTTCAAACAGTTCGCCTATCTGGAAGAACAGCATCACGAAGACTGCTTCGGGGAACTCGGTTTCGGCGCCTGGCAGGAAACCGATACAGAGCGCACCGACTGTGGCGACGGACATAAGGAAATGCTCGTTGAACATGTCGCCGCGGACGATGCCCTCAAATGCTTCCTTCAGCGTATCTTGACCGATAAGAAGATAAGGCACGAGGTAAACCAGCAACAACTGCCACGTAGGCAGACCGCAATAGTTCTCAACAACAACTGCGCCGATAAGCAGCAACGTAGTAAGAACGATAAGCAGCAGTGTGCGCTTCATGCCGTCATGCTCATGGTGGTGGTGGTGATGTCCATGCTCGTGATGCTCATGTTCGTGATGATGCTCGTTACAATGCCCACAACCGCAGTCGTGGGTATGATAATTGTGTTCCTGTTCCATTTTACTTGTATTTTAAAACATTCCTACTTATATTTTTTGAACATTGCAAAGGTATGGCGTTAAATGTGCAACTGGGTTGCAAAAACAAGCAGGCTTATTTTGTATTGCGCCTTATTTGCAGTAACTTTGCAGCAAAAACAAAAGGAATGTCAACAAACAACAAGATAGTATACCGCGCCATCGCGCTCGACCTCGATGGCACACTCACCAACAGCAAGAAGGAGGTTACGCCTGCTACACGCGAGGCGTTGCTCGCAGCGCAAGAGAACGGCGCACACATCATACTGGCTTCGGGCAGACCTACGTTCGGCATCGAACCGGTAGCAGAATGCCTCGAACTCTCGACACGTGGCGGATATATCCTCTCGTACAACGGCGGAAAGATTATCGACTGGCGCACGAAGGAGGAGATTTACTCGCAGCACCTGCCAAGCGACGTGATCCCCGTGCTGTACAACTACGCCAAGGAGCATGGCTACGCACTGCTCGGATATGTAGGTAAGGAGATAATAACCGAGTCGGCTGACGATAAATACGTGGCTGAGGAGTCGCGCATCAACAAGATGCCGATACGCAAGGTGGAGAATCTGCTCGCAGAACTGGAGCCGAACCCTACGAAACTGCTCATGACAGCCGACCTGAATGCTGCGGAGGAAGCGGAGAAGGAACTGCAGGAACTCGTGGGCAACCGCATGGATGTATACCGCTCTGCACCGTTCTTCGTAGAGCTTGTGCCGAAAGGCATCGACAAGGCACAGTCGCTGCTGCGTCTGCTGGCGAAGCTCAACCTCACCCCGCAGGACCTGATTGCCTTCGGCGACGGATACAACGACCTCTCTATGCTGCATTTGGCTGGCATGGGCGTGGCAATGAGCAACGCAGCACCCGAAGTGCGCAGCGAAGCCGATTATGTGACGCTCTCCAACGAGGAGGACGGCGTGGCTCTGGCTATAAACAAACTGTGCTACAACAACGACTAATCTTTTCGCGCACGCCAACGATTAATCATCATAAAAAAAAAGACATCAACGAAAATGAAGATAGACACAACGACATACAAGGAGATCAATCGCCCGATGTACATTCTTGAGGAGGCACGCCTGCGCAACAACCTGCGCATAATAAGCGACGTGACAAAGAGAGCCGACGTGGAGATTATTCTTGCGTTCAAGGCTTACGCGCTGTGGAAGACGTTCCCGATATTCAGAGAGTATATCAGCTCTACAACAGCAAGCTCGCTGTCGGAGGCTCGCCTGGCTTTCGACAAGTTCGGCAGCAAGGCGCACACTTTCTCGCCAGCATACACCGACTACGAGATTGACGAGATTGCTGCCTGCTCAAGCCATCTTACGTTCAACTCGCTCACTCAGTACGAGCGTCTGCACGAAAGAGCACGCAAGCAGAACCCGGAAATCAGTTTCGGACTGCGCATCAATCCTGAGTATTCGGAGATTGAGACCGACATATACAACCCTTGTGCGCCGGGCACACGCTTCGGAGTGAGCGCAGACAAGCTGCCGGAGCAACTGCCCGAGGAGATAGATGGTTTCCACTGCCATTGCCATTGCGAGAACGGATCGGACGTGTTCGTACGCACACTCGCTCATATCGAGGAGAAGTTCGCAGGATGGTTCAAGCAGATAAAATGGATTAACTTCGGCGGCGGACACCTCATGACACGCAAGGACTACGACATCGAACTGCTCGTAAATACACTTCGCGAATTCCACAACCGCTATCCGTGGCTGAAAGTAATAATGGAGCCAGGCAGTGCGTTCGGCTGGCAGACGGGTCCGCTGGTGGCTCAGGTGATAGACGTCGTTGAGGACAAAGGCATAAAAACCGCTATTCTCAACGTGAGTTTCTCGTGCCACATGCCCGATTGTCTCGAAATGCCCTATCACCCTGCCGTGAGAGGAGCAAAAACTATTGAAGAAAACATCGACTACTCTATACCTTATATATATAGATTAGGAGCCAACAGCTGTCTGTCGGGCGATTTCATGTCGGCATGGCAGTTCGACCACGAACTGAAAATCGGCGAAAATATCGTCTTTGAAGACATGAACCACTACACAACAGTGAAGACAACCATGTTCAACGGCATCTCACACCCTGCTTTGGCTATGGTTCATGAAACGACGGACGAACTCGAAATTCTGCGCGAATACGGTCCAAACGACTATATAGAGCGCATGGATTAGCGCAAAAATGCACTTTTCAAGTAAAAAAACACATTTTTCTCACTTTTTTTCTTGAAAAGTTTTGGTGGTTCGGAAAATATTGCTACCTTTGCAACCGCAAATCAGAAATGCTTCTTCTGCAAGCATTTCACAATGCGGCAATAGCTCAGTTGGTAGAGCACAACCTTGCCAAGGTTGGGGTCGCGGGTTCAAGTCCCGTTTGCCGCTCAAACTTAGAAAACTCTGTTTTCGAAGCGCGAGTTGCCCAGGTGGCGGAATTGGTAGACGCGCACGTTTCAGGTGCGTGTGTTTAACGACGTGCAGGTTCGAGTCCTGTTCTGGGCACACTAAAAAGATACATATTACTCGGAGAGGTGGCGGAATTGGTAGACGCGCTACTTTGAGGGGGTAGTGACAATTGTGTCGTGGGAGTTCGAGTCTCCTCCTCTTCACAAAAATAAAAAACAATGCGGCAATAGCTCAGTTGGTAGAGCACAACCTTGCCAAGGTTGGGGTCGCGGGTTCAAGTCCCGTTTGCCGCTCCACTCTTTCTGATTTAAGAAAGGGGTTTTAAAAGATAAAAGTTATAGTAAATATAACCTTTTATAAAGTTTTTGTTGGAGAGGTGGCGGAATTGGTAGACGCGCTACTTTGAGGGGGTAGTGACAATTGTGTCGTGGGAGTTCGAGTCTCCTCCTCTTCACAAAAATAAAAAACAATGCGGCAATAGCTCAGTTGGTAGAGCACAACCTTGCCAAGGTTGGGGTCGCGGGTTCAAGTCCCGTTTGCCGCTCTTCTATTTTTTATTTAAAAGAAGATCTTTTTTTGAAAAACAAAAAACACGACTATTAATGAATTTATATCTCAGATATTTTGACAAAGAAACGCTGGTACACAATGTTGACGAAGCATTGGACTTTTTGCGTTCTATACCCGAAATTGGCATGACACCCAATCTCGAAGCTGATGTACGCGATTATGCAGACAGCGAAGTGTACTATCCGAAAAGATATAAAATCCGTCCACGCGTTTACTTTATCATAATAAAGACAACTGCTGCTACGATGCTCGACTTCAAGCAGAAGAAGGCTTTGCACTCTGCCCCGCAGAACAGTCCTGCTGCAGAGAAGCACGATATGGTGGCTACAGTTACAACGAAACTCAACGAGGAGCGTCCGGGCTGGTATGAAGGCGAACTCGACTTCAAGCGCGTTGTGCTTGTGCCTACAACCGGCAAGCACGAGTATCGCGACACTCACTTCGTGGTGAGATGCAAGGCTAACTCAGGTCAGGACTGCTACAACAGAATAGTCGACCATCTGCGCGGACGCGTTGACAGCCGCTCGCAGTTCCCTTCTGCAAAGGGAAAGAATTTCCACTACAAGTATCTTGGCATGTGGAAGTAAGGCAGTGTTGATATATCGTTGACACTAAAAAAGAATTTATTGGAAACAAGCTAAAAGGGTGTCTGTTTGTATAAAGCAAGACACCCTTATTTGCTTTAAACGAAACGTAATACTACTATTATGAACAAAGTGATGCTTATTGGAAACGTCGGCAAAGACCCCGATGTGAAGTACTACGACGCCGACCAGGCTGTAGCACAGTTCTCGTTGGCTACAACAGAAAGAGGCTATCAGTTGCCTAACGGCACACGTGTGCCCGACCGTACCGACTGGCATAACATAGTGATGTGGGGAAATCTTGCAAAGATAGTGGAGAGATACGTACACAAAGGCGACCGTCTCTACGTAGAAGGCAAGATGCGCTATCGCTACTACGACGACAAGAAGGGACAGCGCCGCTTCATTGCTGAGGTGTATGCCGACAACATGGAACTGCTTACGCCGCGCTCTGCAGCTAACACTGCGGCTGATTCTACAAGTCAAAACACAAACACCGTAGCAAACAACGCGAACCAAAATGCAGCTACATCTTCAAACGCATCCATTGCGTCGACTGAAGACGATGACCAGTTGCCATTCTAAAAACATATAATATATAAACATCAACGATTTGGAAACATATATAAATCTCATATCCGATTCATTAGCCGACGTTTATTTCGTCACTCCGACAATAGGCGTAATAATAGCGGCAGTACTGACCGTAGTGCTCATGGGCTTCTCTGCATTCGCCAGCGGATCGGAGATTGCGTTCTTCAGTCTCTCTCCAACAGATATGGCGGAGGTAAACGAAGCAAAGACTGCAAGCGACCGCAACATAAAGACACTGCGTGAGGACAGCGAGCGCACTCTCGCCACTATACTCATCACAAACAACTTTGTGAACGTGACGATAATCATGCTCTGCAACTACATTTTCTCTCACCTTATACACTTCGGCGAGAAGGCTTACTGGCTGCAGTTTCTGTCGCTCACGGTGCTGCTCACCTTCCTGTTGCTACTCTTCGGCGAGATTATGCCGAAGGTGTACAGCCGTCAGGACCCGCTGGGTTTCTGCCGCAAGTTTGTCGGCGGCATCATGATCTGCCGCAAGCTGTTCTGGTTTATGGAGAACATTCTGCTGCGTAGCGGCATTCTGGCAGAGAAGGTTGTGCAGAAAGAGAGTCACGTGCTGAGCGTTGACGATTTGGAGCAGGCTCTCGAACTGACCGACAAGGAGGATATAAAGGACGAGCAGAGCATGCTGAAGGGTATCATACGCTTTAGCGATGAGACTGCCAAGGAGGTGATGACAAGCCGCCAGGATATCGTAGCGCTCGACATTCACTCCAACTATCAGGATGTACTGAAGAGCATCGTAGAGAACAACTACAGCCGTATTCCTATCTATCAGGACAATGCAGACAACATCCGCGGTATTCTCTATATCAAAGACCTCCTGCCCCACCTCTCCAAGCCTGCCAACTTCCGCTGGCAAAGTCTTATCCGCCCACCCTACTTCGTGCCGGAGACCAAAAAGATTGACGACTTGATGCGCGAATTCCAGGAGAACAAGGTTCACATCGCTATCGTTGTGGACGAGTTCGGAGGAACAAGCGGACTCGTTACGCTCGAGGATATCCTGGAGGAGATTGTAGGAGAGATAAACGACGAGTATGACGAGGAGAACAAGTATTACTCTAAGCTCAACTACAACACGTATCTGTTTGAGGGCAAAACGCTACTCACCGACTTCTGCAAGATTCTGAACATCGACGACGAGGAGTTTGCAGACGTTGAGGGCGACGCAGACACTCTCGCCGGACTGCTGCTCGAGATAAAGGGCGACTTCCTCTCTATCCATGAGAAGATTGACTACAAGAACTACACGTTCGAGATTGCAGGCATCGAGGAGCGCCGCATAAGCAAGATTAAGGTTGTGATACACGAGAAGAAAGACATCGCAACTGAGAAAGAAAAGTAAAGCTATAAGGCAATAAAGATAGTAAAACTATAAGGCAGATAAACACAAACAGAAACAATGCCATTAGTATTCATCAAAGACATAGACACCGACACACGGCTTGGACTGTGGAAGATTGCGGACGAACTTCATGCTGATGAGGTTTGTCCGCAAATGGTATGTGAGGAACTGAAGCGGAAGTGCACAAGAAGACAGAAGGAGACTGCCGCCGTGTACGCCCTGCTACACGCCATGACCGGCAGACGCGACCTTGTAATAGACCATAACGCCGACGGAAAGCCTACACTCGATGGTTATATCATCAGCGTAAGCCACACTATCGGCTACGCAAGCATCATCATGTCGAAGACAAGGAACGTAGCAGTTGACGTAGAATACCGCAACAATCGCGTGTTCAGAATCGTTGACAAGTTTCTTACGAAGCAAGAGACAGCCCTTTTGAACGGACTACTACAAACCGAGGACACAACCTTAAAGACTACAGCATCGCTGACTGAAAGCCATGACGCACAGACAGCGCTATTGCTCTGCTGGTGTGCCAAGGAGACCATATACAAATACTTCTCTGAGGAGAAGCTAATGTTCGACGAAATGCAAACCTGCCTGGAAGAATTTGGGCAAGAAGGAACGTTCCATTGCACCAATCTCCGACAAGACATAAAAAAAACTATAACGTACATGCAGAACGAAGAGTTTGTTCTGACCTATACATTATAGTATTCAACAGATTAAATTCAACATACATAATTCTGTATATTAAATTCTTAATACTTAGGCTGCGCAGATATGGCTTAACACCATATCTATGCAGCCTTATTTTTTATAGTCATAGTAGTACCAGTAAGTGTTGCCATACATGCGGCGTAAGGCATTCTTACGTTCGCGTTCGTTGGCAAACTTACGCTCCATTGCCTGATAGTCCTCATAATCGGTTGTTGCCACATTATCCTTATAGATAATGGCGGGCGTCGTATGCGTGTGCATATACAGCGTGAGCGCCTCACGATAATGGCGCGGCAGCGCAACCGAATCGTTCAAAACATAATACTTCTTCAAGTCGGCTACGAAAGCATCCAGATTGCGGTCGAATAGATGCGCACAGAGCACATAGTCAGCCATCGGCTTGTTCACGTGATTTGTTCGACGCTGGAAGTTGATATACCGTCGGGCATTCATCGTCTGCTTGTAGCGTCCGCCGAGAAACTTGTACAGCTTGTATTCGGGATAAAGCTCCAGTTTCACGTCATTGCCGTTAGGCAGCAGTCCGTCTACGTCCGTCACAGGATAGTAGAACAAGCGCTCTGCAAGTTCTCCCTTCTTCGAGAGAGCATAGGCAGCAAGCATTGATATGTTGCGGTCGCCCACATCGTATCTGCGCAGAACCTCCAACGCTCCGTCGTAGTCGGCGTCTACAAGACATTGTTCGGCATGTATGCGTGCATGCAAACACTTGTCGTTGTTGCCGGCAGAGCAGATGACGAGCATCAGCGCCACAAGAATAAGCAGATTAGCCCACAGCTCCCTGATAGGCTGAGTCCATAGTCGTGGAAGCGAGTCGAGCAATCCGCTGCTGTTCACTCCCCACACAACCAGGAAGAACACCGCTATCAGTAAAGGCGCTACAAACCTCCATGCTCCGAACATGATGCCACCGTCAACGGGCGAAACACAGATGTTTGTGAGCATCATGAGACAGAGTGCGGAAGGCACGAACGTCAACGCCCATGCCAACCGTTGCTTTCTGAATATCCTGACCACACCTATCTGCATGAGCATAGCGAGTATCGTGATGAGGACAGCACCCACAAAGTGGTTGTAGTGGGTCTGTCCTTTCGATAGTATGTGCTGCGTCACCGTAAGCAGATCGGCCTGATAGCAGTAAAGATAATAAAAACAGAACAATGTAAACACGAACGTGCACATCACGCGTGTCAACACACCTTGATTCTTCATTTACTCTCTCCTCTGCCTTTCTCTAATTCTTCTTCAAAACGACAGCCGAACGTGCTGGTATGTACAGCTTCAGCCATTCCTTATGCTCCGACACGTAAGCCGGGTCGTAGTTAGTGAGATGTGTAATGCTATCATCAGCGAGTCCGTTGCCGCCGAACTTCTTTGCGTCGGTGTTGAGAACCACGTCGTACGAACCGGTAGGAACGAGGAATCCATAGTCGGTGAACGAGCGTGTCGGACTGAAGTTGAACACGAAGATAAGGTCGCCGCGCATGTAGGCGAGAATCTGGTCGCCGTCGTTGTGCCATATCTCCTGCACCGGAGTCTTCTGGAAGTTCTTCTCGAGCTTCAGAGTCTGCAGCATATCATGGTCGAAGTCGCCGAGGAACTTATAGTCGAGGTCGGGATTGTCGACGAGGTTCCACTGGCGGCGTGCGTATTTATGGCTCCAGCCGTTGCCTTCGCGCGGGAAGTCGATCCACTCCGGATGTCCGAACTCATTACCCATGAAGTTGAGGTAACCGCCGTTGATAGTAGAAGCCGTAACGAGGCGAATCATCTTGTGGAGCGCTATGCCGCGATGAGCGCGGTCGTTCTCGTCGCCACGACGGAAGTGCCAGTACATATCGGCGTCGATGAGACGAAAGATGATTGTCTTGTCGCCCACGAGTGCCTGGTCGTGGCTCTCGCAGTAGCTGATAGTCTTCTCGTCCGCACGGCGGTTGGTTGTCTCCCAGAAGATAGAGCTTGGCTTCCAAGCCTCGTCTGGCAGTTCCTTGATGGTCTTTATCCAGAAGTCAGGTATGTTCATCGCCATGCGGTAGTCGAAGCCGTAGCCGCCGTCCTTGAACTTGGCAGCCAGACCCGGCATGCCGCTCACCTCCTCAGCGATAGTGATAGCCTGCGGGTTCACCTCGTGTATGAGCAGGTTGGCAAGCGTGAGGTAGCAGATGGCATTGTCGTCCTGATGACCGTTGAAGTAGTCGCCGTAGTTGCAGAACGCCTCGCCCAGACCATGACTGTAGTAGAGCATTGACGTCACGCCGTCGAAACGGAAGCCGTCGAAGTGGAACTCCTCCATCCAATACTTGCAGTTGGAGAGCAGGAAGTGCATCACCTCGTCCTTGCCGTAGTCGAAGCAGAGCGAATCCCAAGCCGGGTGCTCGTGGCGCTCGCCGGGATAGAAATACTGGTTAGGGTCGCCGGCGAGATTGCCCAGACCCTCTATCTCGTTCTTCACGGCGTGCGAGTGAACGATGTCCATGATTACGGCGATGCCGTCCTTGTGAGCCTGGTCGATGAGCGCCTTCAGATCCTCGGGTGTGCCAAAGCGCGAAGAAGCTGCGAAGAACGAGCTTACGTGATAGCCGAACGATCCGTAGTAAGGATGCTCCTGGATAGCCATAATCTGTATGCAGTTGTAGCCGTCCGCCTTAACGCGCGGCAGCACGTTCTCGCGGAACTCGTTGTATGTGCCCACCTTCTCTGCATCCTGCGCCATGCCTACATGACATTCGTATATGAGCAGCGGCGACTTGTTCGGCTTGAACGTCTTCTTCTTCCATTCGTACGGCTCCGGGTTCCACACCTGCGCCGAGAATATCTTTGTCTCCTCGTCCTGCACAACGCGTGTAGCCCAAGCCGGGATGCGTTCGCCCATGCCGCCGTCCCAGTAGACGTGCATCTTGAAGAGGTCGCCGTGCTTCATTGCCTTTGTGGGCAGTTTCAGCTCCCAGTTGCCAGCCTCGTCGATGCGTTTTGCTTTATATTTTTCGTTTTCTTTCCAATTGTTGAAGTCGCCCACAAGATAGATTTCCGTTGCGTTCGGTGCCCACTCGCGGAACACCCATCCGCGTGCAACCTTGTGCAAGCCATAATATTTGTGTCCGTTGGCAAAATCTGTCAACTTTGTCTTTCCATTATTGGTCAGTACATTCAATTTCCACAAGGCATGTTCGTGTCTGCCGCGTATAGCGTCCTCATAAGGTTGCAGATAGGCGTCGTTCTTCACAAGTCCGATGTGCTTTACAGCCGGTTTCTTCACAGCCTTTGTGCTTTTTGTCTTTGTTGCCATAGTTGAGTGATTTATTGTATTTTAAGATAATCCTTGTTTGTTGTAAGAAGCAGCATAGCCGGTCGGTTGCCGGCGGCGTATGCTTTATTTGTCCACGAAACGACGCCCGCGCTCGTAGTGTCCGCGTGCCGTCACCTTTCCGTTGCGGTCTTTTTCCACAAAGTTGCCGTCGCGTCGGTCGTCCACGTAGCTTCCTTCGAATCTTGTGCCGTCCTTTGTCTCCTCGATGGCAGCGCCGTTGCGCTTTCCGTTGCGGTAGATGCCCTTGTACTTGGCTCCGCCGGCGTAGTGGATAATCACCTGTCCGTCCATCTTGCCGTCTTTGAACGCTCCCTCATATACGTCGCCGTTGCGCTTTGTCAGCTTGCCGTGTCCGTTCTGGCTGTTGCGTTTCCACTGACCTACATATATGTCGCCGTTCTTCCATGCGAACGTGCCCTGTCCGTCTCTGTCGCCTTCGAGGAAGTGACCCGTATACTTGTCGCCGTTACGATAGCGGAAAATGCCTTCACCGGTGCGTTCGCCCTGCACATAGTCGCCTTCGTATACGTCACCGTTTTGGAATCGGTAGATACCCTTGCCGTTCTGTATGTCGTTAAGCCATTCGCCAGTGTACACATCACCGTCGGCGTATTTGTTTGTGCCCTTGCCCGAGCGCTGGTTGTTGAGCCACATGCCGTCGTATGTGGTGCCGTCGCCCCAAGCGAAGAAGCCCTTGCCCGACTTCTGGTCGTCTTTCCAGTTGCCCTCATAGTAGGCTCCACCGGCGAAGGTATACTTGCCTTTGCCCTGGCGTTTGTCCTGCTGCCAGAATCCGTCGTACTTGTCGCCGTTGTAATAGTACATCACGCCGTGACCCTGCTGATAGTCGCGGTACCACATACCTACGTACTTGTTGTTGTTTATAAACCAGAACGTGCCGTATCCGTGCTGCTGATCCTGAAACCATTCGCCGTCGTACTTCTCGCCGTCGGAGAAGGTGTATATGCCGTCGCCCTGGCGCTTGCCCTTCACGTAGTCGCCTTCATAGATGTCGCCGTTCTCGAAGAGAGCCGAGCCTTTTCCGTGAGGCTTTCCTGCCTGAATCTGTCCTTTATACTGCGCGCCGTCGTGCGTGACACAAGAGCCAAGCGTAATCTTTTGGGCGCTCGCAGTCATAGACAGCGACCAAGCAAGAATTGATGCAAATATATATTTCTTCACTTTTTCTGCTTATAATATTAGTAATTAACGCCAAAATTATCAAATAAATATGAGAAAACAAAATGAATTAAGACTTTTTCACCCGAGTTTTCGCTATATTGGAGTAAGTTTGCATTATATAGGAGCGAAAAAGACAACAATTCGGGTGTTATAGACTCAGCCCGAGCCATAAGCGGCGGTCGGTGCAGATGTGGACGGCGGTCGGTGCAGATGTGGACGGCGGACGGCGCAGATGTGGACGGCGGACGGCGCAGACGTGGACGGCGGACGGTGCCGATACCCGTTGCTGAAGGTTTAGACCGTAACAGATGACGATTGATATAAAAACAGTTTGCGATGGATATAGTAACAGCTGATAATTGATACAAGAAAGTTTGCGATGGGTATAAAAAAAGGTAGCGAAGGCAAAAGCCCCGCTACCCTATAGCTTGATATTCTTCAAAGACGAATCGCTCCAAACCACTTAGAAACCATAGTTGAAGCCGAGCGAAATGAACTCCTTCATCTGCATGTAGCCATGCTTGCCGCGTTTTGCTCCGTCATCGAATCGCGGATATATGAACACGTTGCTCGATATGTATTTGTTGAAGATGAATGTCACGGTGTTCTCCCACTCCACCAGCACACGCTTGTACGAGGTATAACCGTAGAGACGCGTCTTCCACGAGATATTGTCGGCAATCTTCCATGCGAGGTCGAACGTCACCTCCGAACCGAAGTCGTACTTCGTGTGCTTGCCTTCCTCAACACCGAAGCGCGACGCCAACTTGCTATCCTTCACGTACGTAAGGTTATAGGCTATCGGCGCCAGGTGGATAGAACCGGTGAGCCTGTTCTTGAACGCATTCACAGTGTAGTCCATACCGAGAGAGGGGTTGATGTATAGCGGCGAAAGGAAGTCGGAGTAGACCGTGCGGTCGTTGCTCTTCAGACTGCGCATGAACTGCGTGCTCGCTATGAGCTGCAGCGTATAGTACCAGCGCTTCGTAGCCTGCAGCCCCACCTTGCCGGTGTAGCGTATGAGGTCTTCCGACGAGCGCACGGTGTGCAGCGTGTCGCCCTTCGAGTTCTGCAAACCGAGTCGCATCTCCAGCTTGTTCTCCCAGCGGAATCGCTGCTTGTTGTTATAGTTGGCTTGCAGCGTGACGGTGCCGAGCATCGAGTAGTTGCTCTCGCCACCCTTGTACCAGTTGTCCGACACGTAGTTCTGGAACAGCTGCAGCGAGTAGTTGCCCGAGAACTTCCAGAAGTTAGGCTTAGCAACGAAGATATCCACCGGCGCCTCAATGTCGGCGTTCTCGGTCTTCTTCACCACCTTTTGTGCAAGCTCCGTCTCCGGCGTCACGCTCTCCTGATACGGATTGATTACGGGACCTACAAGCTCGAGTTGCCTCTCGGTGTTGCGTACGAGGTCTGGACGATTCATGTATATATTTGCGAGCGTATAGTCCTGCTCGTCGCCGTCGTGCTCCAGTGAGAACATGTCGCCAGCCACTCCGTGATAGAACGTGAGCGGTGCAAACAGACGATAGTAGCGTCCGTCGTTCACGTCGCTCTCTACAGCAGCCGAGTCTATCTTAGCCTTACTCACACTGAGCGAGTCCATGTACGATTTCACCAACACAGGCACCGTGTCAACCTTATGCGATCTCGAATTTCGCAAACGCGACTGTGCGTCCATAGGCAATGAAAAAACCGCAGACACTGCAAGCAAGAATATTTTCAAATTCATATATCGGTTTGTTGTTATGTTATTATAAAATAAAAGATGATGCAAAGGTAAGAATAATAATTTAAAAACTTTGTACATTTCGCTTTTTTATACTAACTTTGCACCTTGTATTGTTGGATAATTTAGAATATAATTCTTAACAAATAATATCACCGTGGCTGAAACAAAGTACATTTTTGTGACTGGCGGCGTGGTGTCTTCGCTTGGTAAAGGCATCATTTCGGCGTCCATCGGTAAGCTCTTGCAGGCAAGAGGTTACAACATCACTATCCAAAAATTTGACCCTTACATTAACATCGACCCAGGAACACTCAACCCCTACGAGCACGGAGAATGCTACGTCACCGTTGACGGCATGGAAACCGACCTCGACCTCGGCCACTACGAACGCTTTACTGGCATACAGACCACTAAGGCCAATTCGCTCACTACCGGACGCATCTACAAGGCGGTTATCGACAAGGAGCGTCGTGGCGACTATTTGGGCAAGACAATCCAGGTTGTGCCGCACATCACCGACGAGATAAAACGCAACGTGAAGCTCCTCGGACAGAAGTATCACTACGACTTCGTCATCACTGAGATCGGCGGCACTATCGGCGACATTGAGAGCGCTCCGTTCATGGAAGCAATCAGACAGATGAAATGGGAGATGGGCAAGAATGCCATCAACGTTCATCTTACATACGTGCCCTACCTGAAGGCTGCCGGCGAGCTGAAGACAAAGCCGACACAGCACTCTGTGAAGGAGCTGCAGAGCGTGGGCATACAGCCCGACATCCTCATCCTGCGCACCGAGAAGCACCTCGAAGAGGGTATTCTGAAGAAGGTGGCAAGTTTCTGCAACGTCGACCTCGACTGCGTGATACAGAGCGAAGACCTGCCAAGCATCTATGAGGTGCCAGTGAACATGCAGAACCAGGGCCTCGACACAGCAATACTACGCAAGATGGACGTACCCGTCGGCGAGACTCCGTCGCTGGGTCCGTGGCGATCGTTCCTCGAGCGTCGCAAGAACGCCACGCAGACCGTCAACATCGGCCTTGTGGGCAAGTACGACCTGCAGGACGCATACAAGTCGATACGCGAGAGCCTCTCTCACGCCGGCACATACAACGACCATAAGGTGAACATCTCGTTCGTCAACTCAGAGTTCCTCACCGAGGAGAACGTAGCCGAAAAGCTCGCCGGTCTCGACGGCGTGATGATATGCCCGGGCTTCGGACAGCGCGGCATTGAGGGCAAGATTGTAGCGGCTCACTACACCCGCACGCACAACATACCTACCTTCGGCATTTGCCTCGGCATGCAGATGATGGTTATCGAGTTTGCGCGCAACGTGCTGGGCTACGCCGACGCCAACAGCCGCGAGATGGACGAGAAGACGCCGCACAACGTCATCGACATCATGGAGGAACAGAAGAACATCACGAACATGGGCGGCACAATGCGTCTCGGTGCATACGAGTGCGTGCTGCGTCAGAACTCGCGTGTGTTCAATATATATAAAAAGGAGCACATACAAGAGCGCCACCGCCACCGCTACGAGTTCAACAACGACTTTCTGAAGGAGTATGAGCGCAGCGGCATGCAGTGCGTGGGACGCAACCCCGAGAGCGACCTCGTGGAGATCGTAGAGATTCCGGGCCTCAAGTGGTACATCGGAACACAGTTCCACCCCGAGTACCAAAGCACCGTGCTCCATCCGCACCCGCTCTTTGTCGACTTCGTGAAGACTGCTATAGAGAACAAGGCTGCGGCAGAGAAGAAATAATATTAATCAAAATAACTATTTAAAAAGTGGACAAAAACAACATCATCGGTGCCGTGCTTATAGCTGCGGTCTTCATCGGATACAGCGTCTACAGCCAGCCCTCGAAAGAGGAGAAAGCGGCTGCTACACGCCAGGATTCGATAGAGAACGTGGCTCGCAAGAACGCCGAAAATGCTGCGAAACTGGCAGCTCAACAGAAGGTAGCCCAAGCCCAAGCGGCTGCTGAGGCTGACACAACTGCGCTTTTCCATTCCGCACTCAAAGGCAAAGCCACAAACGTGGTGCTGAAGAACAAAAGCGTAGAGCTTACTCTTAACACCAAGGGCGGCGTAGTATCAAAGGCGGTTATAAAGAACTTCACCGACTACAAAGGCAACCAGAACGTGACGCTTTTCGACAGCAATTCGCAGAGCCTCAACTTCGCACTGGCAGCCAAGAACGTGAACATCAACACCTCCGACCTCTACTTCACACCGTCTAACCAGACCGACTCTACCGTCACGATGACCGCTACAGCCGGCAACGGCAAGGAACTCGTCATCAACTATGTGCTCGGCAGCGACTATATGCTGCATGCTCAGCTTCAGACCGTAGGCATGGCTGGCGACTTCGCGCCGTCTGTAAGCCAGATGGACGTACAGTGGAAGGATATGTGCCGTCAGCAGGAGCGTGGCTTTACATTCGAGAACCGCTACGCTTCGCTCACCTATCACAAGGTGGATGGTGGCACCGACTATTTGTCGGAGGCTAAAAGCATCACCGACGAGAACATTGAGAAGAAGATTGACTGGGTGGCTTTCAAGAACCAGTTCTTCTCGGCTGTGATGATCGCCAAGAACAACTTCGCCGAGAACTCGCTCATGACAAGCGTGCCGCAGGAGAAGGGTTCGGGCAACCTCAAGCAGTACGAGGCAAAGATGAAGACATTCTTCGACCCGAGCGGAAAGACTCCGTCTGAGTTCGACTTCTACTTCGGTCCGAACGACTTCCGCTTACTGAAGCGCGTAGAGGCTGAGTCTACATTCGGCAAGGACCTCGAGATGCAGCGCCTCGTCTACCTCGGATGGCCGCTCTTCCGCATCATCAACCGCTGGTTCACTATCTATGTCTTCGACTTCCTCACCGGTCTGAACATCAACATGGGTATCGTGCTCATCCTTATCACGATGCTTCTGAAGTTCATCACCTATCCTATGGTGAAGAAGAGCTACATGTCGTCGGCAAAGATGCGTGTGCTGAAGCCGAAACTCGAAGAGGCTACAAAGCACCTCAACAAGCCTGAGGACCAGATGCAGAAACAGCAGGCAATGATGATGGAGTACTCGAAGTATGGCGTCAGTCCGATGGCAGGCTGTCTGCCGATGCTCATACAGATGCCTATCTGGATTGCGATGTTCAATTTCGTGCCTAACGCTATCCAGCTGCGCGGCGAGAGCTTCCTCTGGATTAACGATCTCTCTACATACGACCCCATCATCGAGTGGAACACGAACATCTGGCTCATCGGCGACCACCTCTCGCTCACATGTATCCTCTTCTGCGTGGCTAACATCCTCTACTCGTGGATGACAATGCGCCAGCAGCGCGACCAGATGGTAGGCCAGCAGGCTGAGCAGATGAAGATGATGCAGTGGATGATGTTCCTCATGCCGGTTATATTCTTCTTCATGTTCAACGACTACTCGGCAGGTCTTAACTTCTACTACTTCATCTCGCTCTTCTTCAGCGCTGCTATCATGTGGATCCTCCGCAAGACTACCAACGACGAGAAGCTCCTCGCTATCCTTGAGGCTAAGTACAAGGAGAACAAGGACAACCCGAAGAAGATGAGCGGTCTCGCTGCACGCCTCCAGGCTATGCAGGAGCAGCAGATGGAGCTGCAGCGCAAGCGCGAAGAACTCGAGCGCAAGCGCAAAGGACTTTAATCTTGAAAGCATTTCAAGTTGAGAATTGAGAGTTGAGAACAACTCAAATTGAGAGTTGAGAGTTGAAAGTTGAGAGTTATGATATGCAACAATAATAATGTATAGATGAATTGTTATCATTGGTAATCATAACTCTCAACTCTCAATTCTCAACTCTCAACATTAATAAACACCTCAAATCTCAACATTTCAACATCACAACACCTCAACATCACAACACCTCAACATCTCATAATCTTAACACCTATCACTTATGAACAAAGCTTTATCACTCGCTGTCGCAGCCACACTCAGTTGCGCCAGCCTGAACTCAGAGGCTCAGACTATGATTGGCAAGACTACCGACGTTGCGGCTATCGCCAACGGCGACCGCATGAATGCCGAGACGCTTTGGGCTATGGGACGCATCGGCGGCGCTGCTGCTTCTCCCGACGGCAAGACGGTTGTCTACCAGGTGGACTACTACAGCGTCAAGCAGAACAAGAGCCATCAGATGCTCTACACCGTAAGCGCAGACGGCAAGAAACAACATTCACTTACCACTACCGCAGCAAGCGAAACCGACGCTACATGGATTGATGGCGGCAAACGCATCGCGTTCCTCACCGGTGGACAGCTCTGGTCGATGAACGCCGACGGCACTGACCGCCGACAGCTCACCAAGTCGAAAATAGATATCGAGGGCTACATCTTCTCTCCCGACGAGAAGAAGGTGATTCTCATCAAGTCGCTCCCCTATCACGAGAGCATCAAGAAGAACCCCGACGACCTGCCTTTGGCTTCGGGTCGTCTCGTCACCGACCTCAACTATCGCCACTGGGACCACTACGTAGAGACCGTTGCTCACCCCTTCGTGGCTGACGTCACTGCCGACGGCATCGGCGACGGCACAGACATCATCGAGGGCGAACCGTTCGAGTGTCCGATGGCGCCGTTCGGAGGCGCTGAGCAGCTCGCTTGGAGCCCCGACTCTAAGCATATCGCCTACACATGCCGCAAGAAGACGGGCGTAGACTACGCCACTTCTACCGACTCTGACATATATCTCTACGATGTACAGACCGGCAAGACAAAGAACCTCTGCAAGCCTGCTGGCTACAAGCCGCTCCCCTACAACCCTACAAAGACCAAGAAGGACCAGCGTCTCAACCATCAGGGTGCCGACTATAACATGGGCTACGACACCAACCCGCAGTTCTCGCCCGATGGCAAGTACGTGGCTTGGCAGTCGATGAAGCGCGACGGATACGAGAGCGACCGCAACCGCCTCTGCGTATACAATCTCCTCACCGGCGAGAAGACTTACGTGGCAGAGAAGTTCGACTCTAACGTAGACGCTTTCTGCTGGGCGCCCAACTCGCGCAACCTCTACTTCATCGGTTGCTGGCACGCTTGTGTAAACATGTACCAGACCGACCTCAACGGCGATGTTCGCCAGCTCACCGACGACTGGATGGACTTCGGTTCTCTCCAGATGCTTGGCAACACTGGCAAGATTCTCGCTTCGCGCCACAGCATCTCTCAGGCTGACGAGCTCTACATCGTCACACCGGGCAAGGACCCGAAGAAGACAAAGGTGCAGCAGCTCACCTTCGAGAACAAGGCGTTCTACGACCAGCTCGAGATGGGCAAGGTGCAGGAGCGCTGGGTGAAGACCACAGACGGCAAGCAGATGCAGGTATGGGTAATACTGCCGCCACACTTCGACCCTAACAAGAAGTATCCTACGCTGCTCTTCTGCGAGGGCGGACCGCAAAGCCCCGTAAGCCAGTTCTGGAGCTACCGCTGGAACTTCCAGATAATGGCAGCTCACGACTATATCGTCATCGCTCCTAACCGCCGCGGTCTGCCGGGCTACGGATCAGAGTGGAACGAGGCTGTGTCGGGCGACTGGACAGGCCAGTGCATGGACGACTACCTCTCGGCTATCGACGACGCTGCCAACAACCTACCTTACGTAGACAAGGATCGTCTCGGCTGCGTTGGTGCCAGCTTCGGAGGCTTCTCTGTCTACTATCTCGCAAGCCACCACGACAAGCGCTTCAAGGCATTCATCGCTCACGACGGAGCCTTCAACCTCGAGTCGATGTACACCGACACCGAGGAGGCATGGTTCTCCAACTGGGAGTACGACGACGCTTACTGGAACAAGGATCTCACCGACCGCGCACGCCGCACCTACGAGAACTCGCCGCATAAGTTCGTCGACAAGTGGGATACGCCTATCCTCTGCATCCACGGCGAAATGGACTACCGCATCAACGCCAACCAGGGCTTCGGCGCATTCAACGCAGCACGTATGCGCGGCATCCCAGCCGAGCTTCTCATCTTCCCCGACGAGAACCACTGGGTGCTCAAACCGCAGAACGGCGTGCTCTGGCAGCGCACCTTCTTCGGATGGCTCGACAAGTGGCTTAAATAAATTATTAATTCTTAATTATTAATTATTAATTGTTGGGTGTTCCGCACTCTTAGGTATTCAGAAATACTTATATCTAATGAATGACGCTGGTTTAAAGTTGAGCGACAAGGCTATGGCTTTTGCTGTAAGGATTGTAAATCTTTACAAGTGGCTGTGCGATGAAAAAAGAGAGTATGTGCTTAGCAAGCAACTCCTACGTTCCGGCACAAGCATCGGAGCCAACATTGCCGAATCAAAATCGGCAATAAGCCGAGCCGACTTCGTTTCGAAGATATACATAGCTTCGAAAGAATGCAGAGAGACCCAATACTGGATAGAGCTTCTATACAGGACAGATTATTTAAACGAGAAACAATATCTGTCTATAAAAGAAGACTCTGAAGAGATTGGAAAATTCCTATCGTCGATAACAAAGACAATGAAACCAGGAAACAATTAGTAATTTGTAATTAGTAATTTGTAATTAGTAATTATTAATTGGTGATTGCCAGGGACGACGAAATAAAAAATTTAAAAGCCAACGAAATTAATAATTAAGAATTAAAAATTAAGAATTTAAAAGCCAACGAAATTAATAATTAAGAATTAAAAATTAAGAATTTAAAAGCGCAACGAAATTAAGAATTAAAAATTAATAATTTAAGAAAGCGCAACGAAATTAATAATTAATAATTTAAAATTAATAATTTAAGAAAGCGCAACGAAATTAAAAATTAATAATTAAAAATTAATAACTAAAGAAATGGTTCAAAAAGTAAATCAACTGTTGAACGACAAGGCATGGGCACGTTGGACAGCCCTTGTCCTTATCGCTTCCATGATGTTCTTCGGCTACATGTTCGTCGATGTAATGTCACCAATTCAGGCACTCATGGAGAGCCAAAAGGGATGGGGTCCCGACACCTTCGGTACCTATGCAGCATCCGAGTACATCGTTAACGTTCTCGGCTTCCTCATCATCGCCGGCGTTATCCTCGACAAGATGGGCGTTCGCTTCACAGGCGTGCTCTCTGCTTCGATGATGTTCATCGGCGCCCTCATCAAGTTCATCGGCATCACCGACTGGTTCGCTCAGACCGCCCTTGCCGACTGGCTCAACTCTTGGTGGGTAGACCTCCCTGCAAGCGCAAAGATGGCTTGCTTCGGCTTCATGCTCTTCGGTTGCGGCTGCGAGATGGCAGGCACAACCGTTTCAAAGGCAATCGCAAAATGGTTCAAGGGCAAGGAGATGGCTCTCGCTATGGGTCTTGAGATGGCTATCGCACGTGTCGGCGTATTCGCTATCTTCTCTATCTCTCCGATCATCGCCGAGCACTTCGGCACAGTAGTAGCTCCGGTAGCGTTCTGCACCGTGCTCCTCCTCATCGGCCTCATCACCTTCATCGTCTTCACCTTCATGGACAAGGCACTCGACAAGCAGATGGGCGTCACCGAAGAGGCTGCCGACCCGGAGGAAGAGTTCAAGTTCAGCGACCTCGGCAAGATCTTCTCTTCTCAGGTGTTCTGGATTGTGGCTCTGCTCTGCGTGCTCTACTATTCTGCCATCTTCCCATTCCAGCGCTACGGTGCCAACATGCTGCAGTGCAACCTTGACGGCATCTCTGCCGAAGCAGCTGCCAACATCTTCCGTTGGTTCCCAATCGGTGCAGCCGTAATCACTCCGTTCCTCGGCAACTTCCTCGACCGCAAGGGTAAGGGTGCAACGATGCTCATGGGCGGCGCATTGCTCCTCATCTGCTGCCACCTCGTCTTCGCCTTCGTATTGCCGGCAACAAAGAGCCCCGTCATCGCCTACTCTACTATCGTATTGCTCGGCATCTCGTTCGCTCTCGTTCCTGCAGCTCTGTGGCCAAGCGTTCCGAAGATCATCGACGAGAAGATTCTCGGCTCTGCTTACTGCCTTATCTTCTGGGTGCAGAACATCGGTCTCTGCTTCGTTCCGAAGCTCATCGGCAACCTCCTCGCTTCTACCAATGCCGACAACCCTGCGGTTATCGCAGCTAAGGCAGCCGGCGCAGAGTTCATCCCTTACGACTACACCGTGCCTTTGCTCGTCTTCGCAAGCTTCGGTGTTCTCGCCCTCCTCTTCGCCATCTATCTGAAGGCACTCGACAAGAAGAGAGGCTTCGGTCTTGAGCAGCCGAACATCAAGCAGTAAACGTGTCAGTTGTAATGGTGATGTGTTGATATGGTGATATATTGTTATGTTGATATAGGTTGTCTATAAAAACAATGTACGTGAAAATATCTACCATATCTCCCAGAATCGCCACAACCAACTCATTATAAACATAATAAAGGCTGGAAGATATCTCAGTTCTGAGGATATCTTCCAGCCTTTCTTCCAGGTTCAAAGACATATCAGCCAGTTTATTCTACAACCATTTCTGTTGTAACATAATCATCAGCTGACAATACTATATCACAATTGTGATACATTTTGCGTACTACCGATTCAGCTTCTTCAACCGAACCAGCTTCTACCTGCACAGTTCGTGCAAGAATCTCCTTTATCGTAACATTGTATTTCATAAACAGATACAAAAGTACAATTTAAATACAATATCAATTCCATTTGATCATTGTTTAACGATTTTGATCTGAAATTAATTTGCCTATTTACTATGCGGGCTGAAAGCCCAACATTCACATAGCCCAGGGCAGCAATAATATATTGTATTCTCTAATTACTATATGAATCCTTCATTTCTCTGTGCAGCACACATCAATTCGTATTGTTTAAGTATAGCCTCATAACTGCTAAAACTGACACGTTCCTTAAAATCCTTAAATGCAGTTCGGCTTATCACCTTATCAAACTGAGCTTTTCTATTCTGAGGAGCTACAATAATAAAACGACTATTAAAGTCCTGTAAATCGCAGAATTTGGTTATAGAATTCTGTATGTCAGTTGAATGCTCTACCTCAAAAAAGCTGTTTGGCATTATACGCTCATTGAACCAGATTACATCAACAGTTTTTGCACGATTCGCCAATTCTTTACGAGCGAAGTCAGGAAGTTGCACTGTTGAACAGATTTGTATCAATGGCTTTTCAAGAAACTTGCGATTTTGGTCCTGTGCTGGAACATAGGTCATAAAGTGCTTCATCTTACCTATTTCGATGATAAGACCTTGATAGTAGCCATGTGTAAAACGCTCGTCCTCACTAGCCTCCTTCGACTGGATGTCAAACTTTCTCATAACCTCTTCACGCACTTCCTCCAACGCCCAAAGTCCTGGTTGAATTCTAAAAAACTCATTCGACTTTTGTACTATTCTGCGAATAGATTCATTTGGGGTCTTTGTTCCCCATGAAGTTGTATCAACTAAATGGTAAAGACTGCCAAGTGTTGCATACCCTCCGTTGCTACGAAGGGTATCTATCACTTGCTGGGTTTGAGTATATTTCTTTGCCATAGTCTTTAGTCTTCTATAAATATCAGTTTGTAGTCAACAAACTTTTAAAATATCATATTATCGAACAAAGATACAAAACATTCTTGTTATTTCTGCTGAAACCTAATAAAATTTCTGCAATTAATTACAATTGCGTCCTCTCATCCTCTCCACAAATACACCGGCGCATTGCTTGCGCCGTCTTTTTGCAGCACGCCGATGGCGGTGAGACGCCGCAGCCATTTCTTTGCTGCGCTCGCGCGCAAGCCTGCCACGCGCTGCAGGTCGCGGCGAGTGAGGCAGGTGTGGGTGGCGAAATAGTGGCGGAGGAGCGAGAGGATCTGCTCCTCAGTGTACTGGTGTGAAAGTGAGGAGAAGCCGGCACGCTCGAAGCTGACGCCGCTGCCTACCTCGCCGAGCAACGAACGCTCGGGACGGAAGCGGATGTTGCGCAGACGGATATAGTCGGCGCGCATCTTGTCGGAGGGCAGGTCATCGGGAGCGTCGAGACCTACGGAGAGCGAGAAATAGCCCACACCGGGGAGGTGGAAGCGCGAGCCGCTGGCAAGCGCACGCACCATGTGGTCGCGCAGGGCGCTGAACGCCGCACGCACGTCGGCTTTCGTGAGCGAGCAGCTTGCCTGGATGTCGTCCTCGAGTGCACAGTCCGACTGCGGTTCGCGCGCAAAGAGATGTACATACTTCTGTTCCTTTCCCTCGCCCTTGGCATTCTTGATGCCGTGAATTTCGTACTTGATACTCATAGTTGTGTTTTTCGTTTAGATTATTAATAATATTGTTGTTTGTGTTTCTGCGCACAAAGTTACAACATTGCGCAAGCGATTGCAAGTGTTTGTCGGGAAAAAGTGCAACAGAAGTCATCGGACGGCGGACGGAATCTGATTGGGCGGCGGACGGAATCCGATCGGACGGCGGACGGAATCTGATCGGGTGGCGGTCGCTGTACGGTCGTTGAACAACATGTACAGCACGACTCGTACTGCGCTTTTAGTATATTTTCACCAAACTTTTAGAAACAGAAATGCAGGGGTTTTAGGGATAATCTGTATCTTTGCATAGATAATATACAAGCTATGAAACACAACAGAATCGCGATGATGGCGTTTATCCTCATACAGTTGTTCGCCGGAGCAAGCCAACTGAAGGCGCAGTTCAGAATCGTAGACGAGCAGGACGGCAAGCCGGTAAGCGGAGCGTACGTCTTCAGCAGCAAGGGCACGCTGCTATGTATAAGCGATGCCGACGGAAATGTGAAGCAGCAGGAAGGTATGGTGACAATCAGCAACCTCGCCTACGAACCGCTGACGGTTGACGCAGCGAAAGAGAAGGGCACGGTCTGCATGAAGCCGAAGGCATACACGCTACCGGAAGTGGCGGTTGGCAAAGCGGAATATGTGAAGCTGAGCGGTGCCTTCAGGGACATCTGCCGCAACAACGGCAAGACGATTCTATACCGCGAGGGGCTCGCCGACTTCTACATAAACATAAAGACGGGCAAGGCTAAGCGACGTGTGCGTGCTTGCCGACAGTACGAACTGCCTACGCTGCGCCGACTCATCAACTTCAACATCGCCATACTGGGAGAGGCGCGCTCGTTCGACATCTCGCGCATCCGCTTCATAAAATGCGACTCGGTGAGTGGCACAAGTGGCGACTCCACCTTCTACAAGTCGCACTATAGGGGGACATCTGCCGACAGCGCAATCATATACCTCAACTCTCACCGTGAGGGGGTCTACCGCTTCATCATAGACGGCACGAAATACAACCGACCGACCAGTCTGCTGTTGAGCGTGAAGACGCAGCTGTTAGACTGGACGTTCTCAAGTCCCAAGAACTCGTGGAGTTCTCTGCTCTCCTACCGACACGTGTACAATTACGACTACCGCCCACTACCAACAAAGGCGCCCATTGCTACGGAGGAAATCAACGACTTCGTGACGACAGACGTAAAGACCATGACCAAGGAGGAGGCGAAGGCGGAGATGAAGGACCACAGCGAAACCGACCAGTTCACCCTACCCGACTGTCTGCCGGCTATACCATACGACGTGGCTGCGGAGACAAAAGACCTGCTAAAGAAGAGCTTTTGGGAGATGTAGACGTGATATATAATTAAAAGTAACAATATAGTATACAAAGAAAACCGACCTACTCATGAGAATAACAAAAACCTTGGTAGCTGCGCTGCTATCTCTCGCTTGCTCCACAGCCTGCGCACAGCAGGGCGCATGGAGCGGCGACCTCAACGTGATGGGCACAAAGCTGCCGCTGGTGTTCAACTTCTTGGCTGACGGCTGCACGCTCGACTCGCCGGCACAGGGCGCAAAGGATATTCCGGCGCAGAAGAGCGTGGCGGAGGACGGCACGATAAAGGTGACGGTGGCGATGATTGGCGCTACGTTTGAGGGCAAGATGGAGGGCGACTGCATCAACGGCACGTTCGCGCAGGGCGCGCTGCAACTGCCGCTCACGCTGAAACGCGGAGCGCAAGAGGTGCGCAGACCGCAGACGCCGGTAGCTCCCTTCCCGTACAAGCAGGAGGAGGTGAGCTTCGAGAACGCCGGATTCCGCTTCGGCGGTACGCTCTGCACGCCTGCCAACTGCACAAGCGATACGCCCGTAGTGCTCTTCGTGACGGGTAGCGGACAGCAGAACCGCGACGAGGAGTTGTTCGGACACCGACCGTTCGCCGTGATTGCCGACGCTTTAGCGCGCAACGGCATCGCCTCGATGCGCTACGACGACCGCGGATGGGGCGACAAGAGCACCGACTTCAGCCGTTTCACCACCGACGACTTCAAGCAGGACGCGGCTGCTGCACTACAACTGCTGCGCCAACGCTTCCACTTTACCCGTGTGGGCATCGTCGGACATAGCGAGGGCGGCACTATCGCTCTGATGCTCGCCGCCGAGGGCAAGGCGGACTTCATCGTGTCGCTCGCCGGCATGGCGGCATCGGGCAGAGAGACCCTTCTGCAGCAGAATCGACTCGTGCTGCAGGAGGCTGGAATGACGCCCGACGTTGTGGAGACATACTGCAAGCCTATCGCCAAGGCGCTCGACGCTCTGGCTGCGGGTAAGGCCATAGAGGAGATTAGCGATGCTGACGTGCCGGCGGAGATGAAGCCGGTATTCAAGAAGACGCTGCAGCAGGGCAACTCGCCCTACATGCGCCATTTTCTGACGCTCAACCCTGCGGCGCTTCTGCCGAAGATAAAGTGCCCGGTGCTTGCACTCAATGGCACGAAGGACACGCAGGTAGATTGCACACAGAACCTCACAACACTTGAGAATGGGCTCAGCAACTGCCGCCATGACATCAAGAAGGTGGAGGGCGTGAACCATCTCTTCCAGCATTGCCAGACGGGCATCGTCATGGAGTATCAGCAGATTGAGGAAACGATGGCGCCGGAGGTGCTGGGAATAATAACTGAATGGATTAATCGAATTAAGAATTGAGAGTTGAGAATTGAGAGTTGAGAGTTGAGAGTTATGATTTGCTTTATTGTTAATGTTCGATGCCTATAACTGCATCAATCAGAGGTAATCATAACTCTCAATTCTCAACTCTCAACTCTCAACTAAAAACAGTATGAACGAAACACTAAATGTACTTGAAACCCGCCGCAGCGTGCGCGGTTTCGACCCCGAACGAATGCCGTCCGACGAACTCATCAAAGAGGTGGTTCGAGCCGGCGAGTATGCCCCGACGGGCAGAGGAATGCAGTCGCCACGAATGGTGGTAGTGACTAACAAGGCGGTGCGCGACAAGCTCTCGCAGCTCAACGCCGAAGTGATGGGCGTAGAATCGGACCCGTTCTACGGTGCACCCGTGATAATACTCGTGCTCGCCGACCGCTCGCGCCCGACGTATATATACGACGGTACGCTCGTGATGGGCAACCTGATGAATGCAGCGCACGCCGTAGGATTGGGCAGCTGCTGGATTCATCGCGCTCACGAGATATTCGACTCCGTAGAGGGCAAGCTGCTGCTCGCCTCATGGGGCATCGAGGGCGACTACGAGGGCATCGGACACGTAGCCTTAGGCTATGCGCTGAAAGAACCCGCAGAAGCGAAACCAAGAAAGGATGATTATACGATTTGGATAAAATAAAAAAAATTATTGCTGTCCGGTAAAATTAATAATGTGGTTAAAGACGGGCTGAAAGCCCAACAATCACATAGCCCAGGGCAGCGCCCTGGGTAAACATTATACCCCACTTCTCCATTCGCCCTGTAAGGGCAAAAGCCTAATTATTAAGGTATTGCCCTTACAGGGCGCATTGCTCATTATATACAAAAATACCCAGGGCGTTGCCCTGGGCTATGTGATTGTTGGGCTTTCAGCCCGCATTAATTGAGTTTCGACATCCTCATTAGCTGAGCTTAGTCTCCGACTCTTCCGACTTCTTAGAAGCAGTCTTGCGAGTAGTAGCACGCTTGCGCTTCGGCTTCTCTTCTGCAGCCTCAGGAGTAGCGGTCTTAACGCCAGCCAGTTCAGGGTCGATCATGATACGACCGCAGTATTCGCACACGATAATCTTCTTGTGCATCTTGATGTCGAGCTGACGCTGTGGCGGAATCTTGTTGAAGCAGCCACCGCAAGCGTCGCGCTGCACGTAGACGATGCCGAGACCGTTGCGTGCGTTCTTGCGGATGCGCAGGAAGCTTGAGAGCAGACGCGGCTCAATCTTTGTCTCCAAGTCGGCAGCCTTGGCCTTCAGCACTTCCTCCTCCTCACGAGTCTCCTGCATGATCTCCTCAAGCTCGTTGCGCTTCTCGGCGAGAGCCTGCTGGCGGTCGGCGATGAGGTCGTTGGTGTGAGCCAGCTCGCGCTTCTTGTCCTCAACCTTCACGTTAGCCTCTTTAATCTTCTTGTTGCAAAGCTCTATTTCGAGGCTCTGGAACTCGATTTCCTTTGTCAGCGTGTCGTACTCGCGGTTGTTGCGCACCTCGTCGAGCTGCTTCTTGTAGCGCTCTACGCTCTCCTCAGCCTCTGCTATCTCGCCCTGCTTCTGAGCGACAGCCTGCTGGAAGTCTGCGATGTCGCCTTCGATGTGCTCCACACGTGTCTTCAAGCCTGCAATCTCGTCTTCAAGGTCCTGCACCTCAAGAGGCAACTCACCGCGCAATGCGCGCTTCTCGTCGATAGCCGAGAGAGTGGTCTGAAGCTGGTAGAGGGTCTTCAGTCTTTCCTCTACTGAAATTTCTGATTCCTTTTTTGCCATAGTCTTTGATATTTTTAAAAATACATTATCGGATTGGTACATGTGTCGGCGATGAAACACTTCACGCCCTCACAACTGTTTTCTATTATCTCGCGGAATATCTCGCTCGTGAACTGTTCGCTCTGATAGTGGCCTATCACCGCTATCTGTATCTGCTGCTCGCGTCCGAAATACTCGTGGTAGTGCATCTCGCCCGTCACGAAGGCGTCGATGCCGGCGCTCACGGCGTCGTCGAGAAGGAACGATCCTGAACCGCCGCAGATTGCCACCGTGCGTATCGGGCGGCGCAGCAGCTCGTTGGTCTGCACACACTCTACACCGAACACACGCTTGAGCATGATGACGAAGTCGTCGGCGGCAAGCGGTTCGGCGAAACTGCCCACAACGCCCGAACCGTACTCAACGCCGTCCATCTGCTTCGCACTCATAAAGTGCACGTCCTCAAGCCCCATCTTCTCGGCAATCTTGTAGTTGACACCGCCCTTCGCATTGTCCATGTTGGTATGGAGCGAGAGGATGACGACGCCCTGCGCAAGAGCCTTCATCACGCAGCGCTGCACATAGTCCTCACCGGTGAGGCGCGACAGCTTGCGGAAGATGAGCGGATGGTGCGACACGATGAGGTTGCAGCCCTTTTGGGCAGCCTCGTCGACGATACGTTCAGTAACGTCCAGACACAATAATGCCCCTGATACTTCCGCCTCTGTCAATCCAACTTGCAGGCCAGCATTATCCCAGCTTTCCTGCAAGGGCAGAGGCGCGAAACGTTCAAGGGCTTCAATTACTTCCTTTATTTTCACGCTATTCAGCCTTTATGTATGTCGATAGAATTTCTTTTTAGAGGTACAAAGTTACTACTTTTTTGGCAAAGCAATAGCTCTGCAGCCTCTTAATTAGAATATTTTAACGACAAACGTAGGAGGCTACGGCATTCTACAGTTACAACTCGACGCTTTCGATGCGCAGTTTGACGAGTCCGGCAGGCACGCGCACTTCCACAACATCGCCAGCCTGCTTGTTGAGCAGCGCCTGGGCTATGGGCGACTTGATGGAAATCTTGCCCTCGGTGAGGTTCGCCTCATGCGGGTTCACCACCATGTACTTCATGCTGCGGTTGTTGGCGATGTTCGTCAGTTCTATGCGGCTGAGCAGTCCGACGCGGTCGGCTTGCAGGCGTGAGCGGTCGATAACGCGTGCGTTCTCAAGCACCTTCTGCTTGAAGCGTATCTGTCCTAACAGTCTGCCCTGCTCGCGCTTGGCAGCATGGTATTCGAAGTTCTCGCTAAGGTCGCCCTTGTCGCGTGCCTCAGCAATGGCGTCGCGCACACGCGGCAGTTCTACGAGTTCAAGTTCTCTCAGTTCGGCTACAAGCTTGTCGTAGCCCTCTTGTGACATATATTCCATTATAAGTTTTGAGTTTTATCAAATATTCCAGTCGTCGGGATTGCACGTTGCCTCCACTTTGTCTTCAATCTCATCGGGCAGCGTAGGGAAGAAGTCGATGCCCGTGATGCGCTCCACCTCGTCAACCGAGTTGGCATAATCGCCCTTCGGTCGGTTGCCGTCACCGTTTTTATATATAAAGCCGATAGCCTTCGGTTCGCCCGTCATGCAGAGCACCACCTTGAAGAAGGCATCGGGCACGGAGACGCGGTTCTTGCCGATAGTCTTCTTGCTGTTCTTGTAGAATATCGGACCGCACACGATGTACAATGCGCCCTCCTGCTTAGCCCACTTGCGGCACGCCTGCTCCATCTCGTTCCAGTCGCCACGGTTCAGCTGCGGCGCCTGCGGACAGACGTTAGTGAAGAGGAACGATTCGCCCATAGCCAGTGCGCTCCACTTGTTGTCGCCAGCCGGACACATATGACCGCGGTCGTAGCCAGAGCGCACATAGTCGAAGTCTACAGCGCGCGGCTCGGGCACGTCTGTGTCCTCATGAAACTTCGCGTCGCTGCGCTTGCTGCTGCCCGTAAGACGCTTCGGCGTGAGGCACCACGCCACCCAATTGGGCACGCGACGATTGCTGTTATACGACACGGTGTAGCCCGTGCGGCGCAGTATCTGTTCGGGCACCGACGTCAGGTGCGCCGGAATCTCCAAGTCTGTGTATTCGCCGTCAGCGACAGCGGTTGCCGACGACTTCTTGCCGCCGGAAGCGAGACTGCTCTCGCCCACTCCGTCGGTTTCTGTGTTCTCAACTATGCCGATAGCCGCTTTGCTCTCGGCAAGATTTGCGTTCATGCGTTTTGCCACTTCGCCGCAAGAGCAGAACACAGGCAGAAGACAGCACGCAACAAGTATTGTTCGTATTTTATTCATTGTTATTTGTTTTTTGCTGAATGGTTGATATTAAATAGTTTTTATTGAATAGCCTTCCGTAGCGGAGGTCTCCGGCCTCCGCAGCACCAAGTAAACACTAATAAAAAGGAATATTATGTTAGCATTATTGCTTGCTGCGGAGGCCGGAGACCTCCGCTACGGATAATTATAATTATCCAATCACAATATACGTTTTATTTCCTTCAAACTATTTATTCTCCACAACCGCTCATGCTCATATTCTTCAGTCTTTTCGTGCGCCCAGATGGTGCGGAACGGAACATGCACGGCGTAGGCGCCAATCTGCAGCGCAGGGGCTATGTCGCTACGGAAGCTGTTGCCCACCATAAGCAGTTGGGCTGGCGTAACCTCAAGGTCGGAGCACAGACGGTGATAAGCCTCCTCGGTCTTGTCGCTCACGATGCTCACCACATCGAAGAAAGGCGCAAGCCCCGAACGGCGCAACTTGTTCTCCTGGTCGAGCAGTTCGCCTTTGGTGAACACAGCCAGCCGGTATCGGCGTGCGCCATGTGCGTCGGTCAGGTCGTGCAGATAGCGCAGCGTCTCTGCTACGCCCTCAAGCGGTGTGGCGTCGAGGTGAAGCAGACTCTTTCCAAGTTCCACTATGCGTCCGATGATGTCGCCCGTAACAGCACCATGACTCACCCGCACCGCATTCTCTACAAGCGAGATAGTGAAAGCCTTGCAGCCGTATCCCATGTCAGCCATGTTAGCCGTCTCGGTAGCGAAGAGCGCCGCCGACACCTCGTCGCTACTTCCCCACGGAGCAAGCAGCCGGCAGTATTCGTGCTCCACCGCCTCGAAATGGTTCTGCAACTCCCAAAGCGTGTCGTCGGCATCAAACGCAATAGCACGTATGCCTTGCAACTTGTCATGCGAGGTACAGCAATCAGTATTGTTCAGCATTTATTTGGTGTTTTTCATTCGTCCGTAAGCGTCGAGCGAATAGCGACGCGCCACCTTTACAGCCACCACAGTAGCCACTATCGACGAGCAGAACACGCCGAGCAGAAGCAGGACGAAGAGCACTACAGCGTCGACAACCGTCGAACCGCCCATAATCATTGCCCACATCATTGCCGCTCCAGCGCCTACGGATGTGCCGCCGACCAAAGCGCTTATGCCGCATGCGGCAGCCTGCTGCACAGCACGGCGTGTGAGATAACTCAGTGCCTCATGATGCGTGGCACCGTTGCCGAGCATATAATAGTAGAACTGGTTGTGATGGCGCAGTCCGGCGTAGTACATCGACATGGAGCGAGCCAGAACATCGGCTGTGCCGGTAAGCAGAATGGCGAACACGGGCAGCACGAAACGCGCACTGAGAGCCGCCAGCGACGTGATGTTGACAAGCAGCAAGCCCGCACCGGTGAGCATTGTGCCGGCGAAGAGACCAGCCAAAACCGGGATGACATAAGACGTAGAGCGCAGACGTGCCCTCACCTTTACCTCAATAGCCGAGTAGAAGAGCATAGCGATGACGAACAGAACGTCGAACACGAAGCTGTCCCACTGCACAAGCCAATAGACAAACAAGGCTATGACACCCACTTTCAGCGCCATAGAGAAGAAGCCTTTCAGCATCTTGCCGAACATATTGACGCCTAAAGTGCCCATCACTACGACGGGTATTATTATGAAAATGACACCAAGTGCCAATGCTATCCAAAGATTTACCATAGCTATAATTGTTTCGTTTACAAGTTAACTCTTTTATTGCACACCGCAAGCAGGTTCTCGTCGGCTGTAGCCACAATCAAGGCTACACCCTCCGACCGTTTCTGCTTGATATATCCGGCTACGAACTGACAGCCTGCCTCGTCCTGACGCGACGTAGGATTATCGAGCAACAGCAACTGGCGTTCGAACATGCCGACAAGCACGAGCGACGCACGCTGAGCCACAGCTTCATCCATCTCGTCGAAGCCTTTCTGCATACAATCGGCGTCTACACCGAGAGCCGAAAGCTCGGTAGCGACGGCCTTCGCCGAATAAGCGTAGTCGGCGTTGGCTTTAATGGCGAACTGACTCTTCGCCACCTCCTGCACGGTGAGCCCTTCGAAGTCGAGCGTGTCGGGCTGATAGGCTATGAACTGGCGGAAGTAGTTGCCGGTGACTGCTGTAACCGGCTCACCGTCGATGCTCACCCAACCCGACTTAAGCGGTCGCAAGCCGAGCATGGCAAACAGCAGAGCCTTTCGAGCCACAACATCGCCCGTGACGGCAACCGCATCGCCCGGACGAGCCACGAACGAAACGCCGCTGAAGAGGGTTTCGCCACCCTTTGTAGCCGTAGCATCCTTAAATTCAAATATCATTGTTGTTTCGCTTTCTGAGTTTATACGAGGTACAAAAGTACAGAAAACAATTGTAAACAGAAAGCGAATAGCCTAAAAAAACGGCATTAGTTTGTGGTTGTCAAAATGAAGAGTTAATTTTGTAGCTGATTAACCGACAGGTTTTTCAGTAGAGAGAACCGAGCTTAATAAGATAAAGAACTGGTTTTAACATTAAAGAGAACCGGTTTTAACATTATACAAATCAAGTAACAATGAGTTTTTCCACACAAGATATAACCCGCCAGTGGGCTTTGCTGCCGGCATCGCAGATTGCGGTCGGCGTGAACGAAGCCCTGCATACCAACAGTTCGCTCGTAGTGACGGCTCCTCCAGGCGCCGGCAAGTCGACATTGCTGCCATTGACTATTCTCTCCTCGCTCGGCGAAGGCGAGAAGATACTAATGCTTGAGCCACGCCGACTGGCTGCGCGACAGATTGCGGAGCGCATGGCGCAGATGCTTGGCGAGCAGGTGGGCGAAACCGTAGGATACAGAGTCAGGTTCGAGAGTCGGGTGTCGAAACGTACACGCATCGAAGTGCTGACTGAAGGCATTCTGACGCGCATGATTGTAGACGACGCAACGCTCGACGGCGTGAGCGTAGTCATCTTCGACGAGTTTCACGAGCGCAGCATCAACTCCGACCTTGCCCTTGCGCTGACCCGTCAGGCGCAGCAGATAATACGCCCCGACCTGAAGGTTGTTATCATGTCGGCAACAATCAACGCCAGCAATATATGTGCGGCATTGCAGGCTCCGCTCATAGAGAGCGAGGGCCGCATGTTCCCCGTAGAACTGCATTATGCCGACGAGGACACCGATCCGCGCGACATTGCCGCCGCAGCAGCCTCAACAACCATCGAGGCGTACAAGAAATATGAAGGCGACATTCTTGTGTTTCTGCCAGGACAGGCAGAGATTGAACGCTGCTTTGAACTGCTCAGCAAGTCTCAACACCTCACCGAATCACCATCTCAACCCATCAACACCTCAACCCATCAACACCTCACCACCTCAGGGGGTGCACTTGTCTCAAGTGCACCAACAACATCTCAACCCATCACCACAACACCTCAACACCTCACCATACACCCTCTCTACGGCAACCTCTCGCCTGAAGATCAGCGCCGTGCCATCGCCCCGTCTGCACCCGGCGAACGCAAGATTGTGATAGCAACACCTATCGCCGAGACATCAATCACGATTGAGGGCGTGCGCGTGGTGATTGACACAGGACTGTGCCGACAAGTAGTGTTCGACGCACGCACCGGACTGAGTCATCTTGAGACCGTGCGCATCAGCATGGACATGGCTACGCAGCGCATGGGACGTGCAGGTCGTGTGGCTGAAGGCGTGTGTTATCGTCTCTGGACGAAAGCGTCGGAGCATCTTATGGCTGAACAACGCAAACCAGAAATTGAAGAAGCCGACCTTGCGCCGATGGTGCTCGACACGGCTGCCTTCGGCGAGAGCGACGCAGAGGCTCTGCCGTGGCTCACCATGCCGCCGCGTGCCGGTGTGTTCAAGGCGAAAGAGCTACTCACTGCGCTCGGCGCCATCGACGAGAACGGCAATATAACGTCTATCGGAAAGCGAATGGCTACACTACCCTGCCATCCGCGTATCGCAAGAATGATTCTCGCAACAACCAATCTCACCACCTCAACACCTCAGGGGGTGCACTTGTCTCCGCTCGGCTTTTGCCGCTTGCCAGAGCAAGAAGTGCACCAACAACACCTCACCACCTCAACATCTCACCACAACAACACCTCTTTGGCTTGCGACATTGCCGCTCTGCTCGAAGAGAAAGACCCGCTATCCGAGAGCGGCGGCACCGACCTCACGCTGCGTCTCTCCGCTCTGCGTGCCGCACGCCGCAAGAAGCAGCTGGGCAGATGGCAGCGTATAGCGAAAATTGCGGCAGAATATCGCCGCATGGCGCACACCGACGAAGACAACCGCGACCCGGCGCCGACGGAAGCAGGACTGCTCGTGGCTTACGCATATCCTGAGCGCATTGCGCACAGCACGAACAGCATCGGCGGCTATAGACTTGCGAGCGGCGCAAACGTGCAGCTGGACGCCGCCGACCAGCAGTCGGCTCACTCGTGGCTTGCCATAGCGTCGCTCTACAGTGCGCCGGGCACAACGGGAAGAGTGTTTCTCGCCGCACCGATAGGCCCCGATGATCTCGAAAAAGAGTTTGTGAAGGAGGTGGACAACATCGCATGGGACACGAAGCAGGGCTGCGTGGTGATGCAGCGCGAGCAGCGTATAGGCAAGCTCATACTCAGCCAGAAACCGATACACGACGCCGACAAGGAGCGCTTGAAGGACATAGTGTGCGAGGCGATGAAAAAAGACGGACTGACGATGATGGCGTGGAGCGAGAAAGCCGTGGAGCAGGTGCAGCGGCGTGTGGCGCAGGTGGCGGCGTGGCATCCCGAAATGGCGTTGCCCGACGTGTCAACCGAACACTTGCTGAGCACCGCCGCACAATGGCTGCCGTTCTATCTCGAAGAAGGCGGACGTGTGAAGACGAGTGTGCAGGAACTGAGAAAGCTGAACCTTGCAGATATAATATGGAACATTCTGCCGTACGAGGCGCAGCTGGAGGTAGACCGGTTGGCGCCGACACACATCGAGGTGCCGACGGGTTCGCACATACGCATCGACTATCGTTCGGGTGCCGAAGCGCCGGTGCTAAGCGTGCGTCTGCAGGAGTGTTTCGGCATGGAGCGCACGCCGTGTGTCGACGACGGCAGGCAACCGCTTCTTATGGAACTGCTCTCGCCGGGCTTCAAGCCAGTGCAACTGACGCAAGACCTCGCCAGTTTCTGGCAAGGCACATACTTCGAGGTGCGCAAGGAGCTGAGACGCAGATACCCGAAGCACTACTGGCCCGAAAACCCGCTGGAGGCAGAGGCTGTGAGAGGCGTGAAAAGGAAATGAACAGCTAACATAATAACATAAAAAGAGCTTTAGTACGCCTTGATGCGGTATATCACGCCAAGCTCCACACGGTCTGTATTATAATCGGTGAGTCCGCAGCGGCGTGTGTAGTCGTACTTGCGACCTGCGTACGAGAGGAACAGGCGGAAGTCCTGCTTCTTCACGGGGAAATACTCCAAACTGCCCACATAGCCATAGCTGCGACGATAGTTGTGCAGATGTTCGTATTCGCTCACAGAGGTTGTGCCGTACATGCCCTTCAGCTGAAGGTTCCATGAGGGCGCAAACTGCCAGTCGGCCTTTGCGGTGAGCGTGTGATACTTCACCTTGCCGAAGTGGAACGTTGAGCCAGATTCGTCGTCGCCGACTATTGCGGGCATCAGTTCGGACGTGGCGATGCCAAGCATGTCGAGCTGGTCGAACGCGCCCATATAGTCGAGGTAGCACTGGAACTTTGGCAGGTTGAGCTGCTGACCGAGCGTCACCATGCGGCTCAGCTTGCCCTTTGCAAGCGACTGCAAGCCGCACGACCAGCGCGTGTTGAGCTTTCCGCCGAACATCGATCCGTTCCAGTTGAGGATATAACAGAACGGTGCGCTCGACTTCTTCAACTGCTTCTGCGAGATGCCTTCAAAGACGTATGGCGACGCGCCGTATATGTCGGAGAACTTCTTTTGGTATGTGTTGCTCATCTCGAAGGCGAACTCGTGGTTTGACACGGGACGATAGCTCACCATCACTCCAGTCATGAAGTCGCCCATGTGGCTCACGATGTCCGAGTATTCGTAGACGTATATCGGGTTCTCGTCGAACTCGTATCCGCCCCACAGCTGCGCCAACTTGCCACCGGCAACGGTGACTTTGTCGTTGATGTTGTAGCCCACCATCATGATATCGGTAGCCTCGGCGAAGTTGTCAAAGCTCTGTCCCTTCGCCGACTTGTTAAGACAGTGGCGCAGACGGTAGAAGAGCTTGTCGTTGATGGTGCCTTTGAACTCGAGACGCAACTGGCGGTTGGCAAATCGCGACTCCCACTGGTCGGTACGGCTGTCGTGCTCCGACTTCACCGAGCCGGCGAAGTTGACGTAGATGTTGAAGGCGTCGTGACGTTTCTCAAGCTTAGTGATGCGCTCGGCTATCGACTCGAAGCCCGCGTCGTTGCCGCCCATAAGCGTGTTGTTACCTTGAGCTGAAGCGCCCATCGTAAAGAAAAGTGAAGTTATTGCAAGCAAAAATCTTTTTTTTGTTCTTACGCTAAACATATTAGGCTATTATGAAATGATAAAGATGAGTTGTTAAATAATTTGTTGCTTTATTGAAATGTATTACAAAAGTACAAAAAAATATTGAATAACCTTTCTTTTGCAAAAAACAATCGCTCGTTTCAGATTTTTTCTGTAATTTTACACTCTTAAAAACAATATAAATTGCATTTATACAGAATATGAAAAGTTTACTTATAGAGGACACTACCGTAGACGAGCGCATGCAGATTGTAAAGGAAGCACTCGGCGGATTCGGCAACTGCGACTGCGAAGGCATCGACATGGACGATATGTACGACGACTATATCTTCGGCAGACGCGAACTGGCTGACATCAACCGCGACTTCAGTCAGCAGCACGCTGGCGCTGTAAAGGCTGAAGACCGCGAAAAACCTTCGGGATGCGTAATGCACTAAACGGAAAACAACAAAAAACATACAACGAACTATAGGAAAATGGAACTGATACTGAAATACTTCCCCAATCTGAGCGACACTCAGCGCGAGCAGTTCGCTGCATTGAAGGCGCTCTACGAGGACTGGAACAGCAAGATTAACGTCATCTCGCGCAAGGATATGGACAACTTCTACGAGCATCACGTGCTCCACTCGCTCGCCATCGCTCACGAGATTCGCTTCCGCGAAGGCACTAAGGTGCTCGACCTCGGCACGGGCGGCGGCTTCCCTGGCATTCCGCTCGCCATTATGTTCCCAGACTGCCAGTTCAAGCTCATCGACCGCACGGGCAAGAAGATTCGCGTGGTGAACGAGGTGGCGCAGGCTATCGGACTGAAGAACGTGGTGGCTAAACAGCTTTCGGGCGAAGAGGAGAAGGCGCAGTACGACTTCGTGGTGAGTCGCGCCGTGATGCCTCTGCCCGACCTCGTGAAAATAATAAAGAAGAATGTGAACCGCAAGAACCAGCACAACGCGCTGCCTAACGGACTCATCTGCCTTAAGGGCGGCGACCTGCAGGCTGAGACAAAGCCGTTCAAGAACATCGTGAGCCTCACCGAGATTCACGACATGTTCAAGGAGGAGTGGTTCAAGGAGAAGTATCTTATTTACTTACCGCTTTAAAAAGTAAAAAAGTAAAAGAGTAAAAAAGTAGAAAGGCCTACAAAGGTTTAAAGAGGCTTAGAAAAGGCTTAGAAAGGCATAAAGAGACTTATCCCCAAAAAGAAAAGAAACAATGCTCAATATAGAAACATTCACATGCAACATGCTGCAGGAGAACTGCTATGTTGTAAGCGACGAGACAAAGGAGTGCGTGATTATCGACTGCGGTGCATACACCGAGGCAGAGAAGCTCGCCATAGAGAAATACATCAACGAGAACGAACTGCGCCCCGTACATCTTATCGCTACGCACGGTCACCTCGACCATAACTTCGGCGACGCTTTCATCACCAGCACATACGGATTGCCGCTGGAGCTCGACGCGTCTGACGAGGCTTACGTTCGCGCTGCCGACAAGCAGGCTGCGTTCTTCGGTATAGCTCTCACAGAGCCTATCGCTTCGGACATCAAGCCGTTCACAGCTGGTGCTCACCTCAGGTTCGGTTCGCACGACATCGAGGTGATCGAAACACCGGGACACTCGATGGGCAGCGTGGTGCTCTACATCAAGGACGAGCGCGTAGCCTTCACCGGCGACACTCTCTTCCGCGGTTCTATCGGCAGAACCGACTTCGAAGGCGGCAGTATGCTGATGATTATACAGAGTCTGCGCATGTTCGTGCAGTTCCCCGACGACATCACATTGCTGCCCGGTCACGGACCGAAGACAACAATGGGATACGAGTTGGCGCATAATCCGTACTTGGACCGATAAATGAAGGCAGAAAAGATAATTCTCGGCATCGACCCTGGCACGAACGTGATGGGATACGGCGTGCTGCGAGCCTTGGGCAACAAAGCCGAAATGCTGCACATGGGCGTGATAGACATGCGCAAAGACCACGACCCATACTTGCGTCTGGGCAAGATTCACCAGCAGGTGACTGCCATTATCGACCGCTTCCTGCCCGACGAGATGGCTATCGAGGCTCCGTTCTTCGGCAAGAACGTGCAGTCGATGCTTAAGCTCGGACGTTCGCAGGGCGTGGCTATCGCGGCTGCCGTGGGCCACAGCGTACCAGTTCACGAGTACGCACCGATGAAGATAAAGATGGCGATAACCGGACAGGGTCAGGCTTCGAAGGAGCAGGTGGCGGCGATGTTGCAGCGCCTGCTGCGCATTGACACCGAAGAGATGCCGAAACTGATGGATGCTACCGACGCCTTGGGCGTAGCCTACTGCCACTTCATGCAGCAGGGCAATCCCGTAAGCGACACGCACTATAGCGGTTGGAAAGACTTCATCAACAAGAACCAGGACAAGGTGAGCCGCATCGGTCATTAAGCACGTTATCTATAATAAAATACACGTTTTATATAAATAAACAGAAAGCAAGTATGAAGAAACTGTTTTTAATATTGGCTCTCGTATGTATGTCGGTGGGCGCTTCGGCTCAGGAAATATACAACGAAGTGAAGAGAATAGAGAAAGAGGTGAAGGCTTTCGCCAACGACACCTCTAAAGACCTGGAAGCACGCAAGGTTGCTACCTTCAAATACGACGCCATCTTCTATCTTATCACAAAGGGCAGTCAGGAAGAACGCTTCAGCGAGTACGAACTTGGCGTGCAGACAAACGCTATGATCGAGTTCGTGAACCTCTTCGTGAGTCGTCTTAGCGAGATAAAGAAGGATAAGGATAAGGAGATGCTGAAGGCAAAGTTCCGTACAGCCACAATCAACAACTCGCTCTTCAACGATGTTGATAAAGAAGTGATATACAGCTATGTTGACAACGAGAACTACATAACCCAGTTCTCACTCGACACAGACTGGCCGAAAGCTTTGGCTGAGGTTACGGGCAAGTAATGCTCGGACAAGCAAAGCGAAAATAAACTTATGAGCGATTAATGCTCGGACATCCCGAATATATTAAGGGTGTATCAAAACTCTAAATTTGCAGTTTTGATACACCCTTTTTGTTTTATTATACGTCAACGTCCGCCTTCAGGACTTTCTCCGAACAGACGCAACTGACATTCTGTAGTGTTATCTCTTTCCACCATTATATTATTTATTGTACGCGCGTACATTGTTCTTTCGCCCGACTTTGCAGCGACCTTCAATGTGAGTAGCTTGCCGTCGGCGTGTGGAAAGGTATAGAGTTCGTAAACCGACTTGCCTTTGTATGCTGCGGGCTCAACGCTGCATACTTCGGTCTGACGCGAGTTTACATTGCCGCCGCCTGTAGACGGATCGAGCGTACTGCTGCCACCTGTGTAGAAGAACTGGAGCGAGTCTATTTCCTGAGGTGTGGCGTCGTTGATGGCTACACGCAGCTTTGCAACGACACACCGCAGCGTTATGTCGTACGTACAGTTGCCGTTTACGTCGTACTGGCCGTAAAAGCAATAGGTATCGGTGAGCTTGTTCTTCTTGAACGTCACGGTGTTCAGCTTGGAGATGGTAGGCGCATCTTTGCCGTTCTCGGCTACGAACACGAAAGAATACGTACCTTTGGGCACTGCCAGCGACACTTTTCCGAAGTCTTTGTCGGTGCTTAGCTGCGTAACGGTGCGGTAGTTGCAGCGCTCACCGTCGGCATCGAACACCGAAAAGCTCAAGCGCTTGCACACATCTCTCAGCGCCGTAGACCCTGCACTTGCCGACTCTACGCCGAGAACATTGAAGCGTACGGTGACGGTCTTCGTCTTGTCGCCCTTGTTGTCCTTGTCGTTCTTGTTGTCAACCACAACATCTTCTGTCTCTTCGCCGTCTTCTGCGAACGGCTTTTCGCAAGAAGCTCCGACAAGCATTACGGCTGCGATGAAGAACCGCACCAAAACATTCTTTATCTTCATAGGTTGTAGTTTAAAAGATTTGTATCAAGACGATAGTGCTAACATTTTAATATGTTACCACTTAGGCTTTCTTCCCTTATATCCGCCCTTCTTATTGTCGCGACTGTTAGGATTGCTGCGATTGTCGCGAGCATTATAGCCGTTGCGAACGTCTCTGTTGTTACAAGAACGAGCGTCTCTTCCGTTATATCCGTCACGAGCATCGCGGCCATCGCGAGCGTTGCGGCCCTTGCGAGGTTCGCGTGAGTTGAACTCATCTCTATTGTCGCGGTGTTCGAACTCGGGGCGTCGGTTGTTGCCGAAGTTGCGGCCATGATTAGGTGCTGGCACACCGGCGTAGAGTTTCTGAATGAGGTCTGCCCTGCCGATGCGGCGCAGTTCCTGCTCGATAGCTCGGCGCTCCTCGGGTTTATACCAGAAGAAGAACTGGCGCTGTGCGAGTTTCTCGCGCGGAGTCTTGGCGCTGAACACCGGTTCCAGAGTATAAGGGTCGTAACCCGTATACCAAGTCTCGGTGCTGACGGTCATAGGCGTAGGCGTGAAGTCCTGCACCTGCTCCAGGTGGAAGTCGAGCTGCTTTGTGAGCACCGCAAGTTCGGCCATATCCTCCTCACGGCAGCCAGGGTGCGAGCTGATGAAGTAAGGAATTATCTGCTGGTTGAGATGCTCCTCACGGTTGATGCGGTCGAAGATGCACTTGAACTCGCCGAAGAGCTTGAACGACGGCTTGCGCATGAGCTTGAGCACCGCATCTGACGTATGCTCTGGCGCCACCTTGAGGCGTCCGCTCACGTGCTTTGTGATAAGTTCGCGTGTGTACTGGCGTGCTACGGCGTTGATAGCCTCGTCCTTGCTGCGATGGAGCAGCAGGTCGTAGCGCACACCGCTGCCGATGAAGCTCTTCTTGATGCCGGGCAGAGCGTCGACGGCGTGATATATCTCGAGCAGCTTAGAGTGGTCGGTGTTGAGGTTGGGGCACACCTGCGGATGGATGCACGACGGGCGCTTGCAGACGGCGCAGGCTTTCGGGTTGTTGCCGTGCATGCCATACATGTTAGCCGACGGACCGCCGAGGTCGGAGAGGTAGCCCTTGAAGTCGGGCATCTCTATCACCTTCTTCACCTCCTCCACGATGCTGCGCTTCGATCGGCACGCAATGAACTTGCCCTGATGCGCAGAGATTGTGCAGAAAGCGCAACCGCCGAAGCATCCGCGATGCAGATTGACCGAGAACTTTATCATCTCGTAAGCCGGTATGCGCTTGCCCTTATACTTAGGATGCGGCAGGCGGGTGTAAGGCAGGTCGAACGAGTGATCGAGCTCTTCGGATGTCATAGGCGGATAAGGCGGATTGACAACGGCGTACTTGTTGTCGACAGCCTGCAGCAGTCGCTGTGCGTGCATCTTGTTCGACTCCTCCTCGATATGTCGGAAGTTTTCTGCCTGCGCCTTCTTGTTGCGCAAGCACTCCTCATGGCTGTGCAGCACTATGTCGTCGGCGCCAATGCCGTTAGGAACCTCGTCCTCGCGGCAGAGATAAACGGTCTGCGGAATGTCGTGAACGGCGCTGATAGGCAAGCCTTCGGCGAGGTTGCGGCAGAGTTCAACGATAGGCTTCTCGCCCATTCCGTAGATTATCATGTCGGCGCCCGAGTCGCAGAGTATGCACTTCTGCAACGAGTCCTTCCAGTAGTCGTAGTGCGTCAGGCGGCGCAACGACGCCTCGATGCCGCCGAGCACGACGGGCACGTCGGGGAAGAGCTGCTTCAGAATCTTTGTATATACAATGGTAGGATACTCGGGGCGGCAGTCGTGACGACCGTCCGGGCTGTACGCGTCTTCGGAGCGCAGGCGCTTGCCTGCTGTGTATTTGTTCACCATCGAGTCCATGCATCCCGGCGCTATTCCGAAGAACAGATTGGGGCGACCCAGCTTCTTGAAGTCGCGGAAGTCGCCGTGCCAGTCGGGTTGCGGAACGATAGCCACGGTGTAGCCCGCAGCCTCAAGTGTACGACCAATCACTGCGGCGCCAAACGAGGGATGATCCACGTAGGCGTCGGCAGAAAAGAGAATGACGTCGACGGAATCCCATCCACGCAGTTCGATTTCTTTCTTTGTAGTAGGCAGCCAGTCGGTGAGCCTGTATTCTTTCATTGTATATTGTTTTCGTTATTAAATAGCCCGCAGGGAGATTACTGTGCGTTCTCCGCCGGAGCTTCTCCTTCTGCGTTCTGCTCGGTGTGAGCCGCAGCCCACTCGCGGTAGAGCGCAATGAGGTTCTGCAGTCCGAGAGCCTTCATATTGTTGTTGTAAATCACGTCGAGGCAGAGGTCGAGCAGGTTCTTGTCGTTCTCAACGGCGTTCTCCAAGAGCGAGCGCACGTGGAACTTCAGCTTGTCGAGCACTGGCTCGTCTACGAATCCGTTACTGTCTACCAATGCGTCGAGCAGCGAATACTTTCTTATTGTCTCGAGATGGTTATCACTAATCTCCACACTTCTTGTGCCTGAGGCGTTTGCTTGAATTTTATACATGGCAATTCGTTTTTTGGTTATTATTACAAAATTAATTAAAACGGCTGACATAACCAAAACAATTCGTTTTTTTATCGAATGAATATATGATATAGCCTAAAGAGGCTTAATTTATGTAAAAAAAAGCGTCCGATATACCTCCACATATAATAGTTTTATTACTTTTGCAACATAATATAATACGATTATGAAGAAATTTTTGATAATGTCAGTAATGCTCATGGCAAGCGTATGCTTCGCTATGGCTCAGCAGAATCAGGCTTCGATCAAGTTCGACAAGATGATTCACAACTTCGGCACATTCTCTGAGAACCAGCCTACACAGAAGTGCGTGTTCACCTTCACCAACGTAGGTACAGCGCCGCTCATCATCAACCAGGCTGTGGCAAGCTGCGGATGCACCATTCCTTCGTACACCAAGGCTCCTATCAAACCGGGCGAGAAGGGCGAGATAAAGGTGACATACAACGGCACCGGAGCGTTCCCCGGCCACTTCAAGAAGACTATCACCGTGCGCACCAACGGCGTAACAGAGCTGACACGCCTCTACATCGAGGGCGTGATGAGCGAGAATAAGAAATAAACAGACAAGCATTATAAACCAATACTGGGTGGGGAGAGAAACAGAAAGACGTTCTGCTCCCCACCCTTTTTTCATTTAAACACGTACACTTATGATATTCTATTTCTCAGGAACCGGCAATACGAAGTGGGCTGCAAGCAAGACAGCCGAAGCGCTCGGCGACCAACTCATCGACATAGCCGCAACGCTGAAGCACGCCGACGGCGGCAGCACGTTCTGCTACGAACTGAAAGACGACGAACCGATAGGCTTCTTCTTCCCCGTACACGGATGGCGACCGCCGTTGATAGTGAAGGAGTTCGTAAGCCGACTGCGCCTCAATCAGGCCGACCGCTTCTGCTACGTGGTGTGTACGGCGGGCGACAACGTGGGCGAGGCTGTAGACATTCTGGAGAAAGACCTGGCGGCGGTGGGCATCACCGTGCACAGCGCAATATCGCTCATCATGCCCGAGTCGTACGTCGGACTGCCGTTCATGGACGTAGACAAACCCGAGAAGGAGGCGAAAAAGAAGCGAGAAGCCGACGAGAAACTCTCACGCTTCATCGAGGACATACGACAGCGACGCCACGGCGTGCGCGACATTCTCATGGGCAACTGGCCGCGCATCAACAGCCGCCTAATCGGCGATGTGTTCATCCGCTGGGTTATCAAGGACACGCCGTTCCGCGTTGACCCCAACCGCTGCATTGGCTGCGGACTCTGCACGCGTAACTGCCCAGTGGGCGACATGGCTATGGACGAAAACAAGCACCCGGTATGGCTGCACAACGGCAAGTGCCTCTCGTGCTTCGCCTGCTACCACCACTGCCCCACCCGAGCTATCGAGTACGGCGGAAGAACAAAGGGAAAAGGACAATACTACTTTGAAAAAGGGAAAAAGGATTTTTAAAAGTAAAAAAGTAAAAAAGTAAAAAAGTAAAAAGGGACTTTAAAGGTAGAAATACTTATATATAACAAAAAGTGGCGGAGGTCTCCGGCCTCCGCAGCAGTCAATTCAACACATTAATCGTTATAATCACCTGAGTTATTGCTTGCTGCGGAGGCCGGAGACCTCCGCCACTTTTATCGGACAGCGTTCGCAATCCGACCAGACGGCGGACGCAATCCAATCAGACGGCGGACGCAATCCGACCAGGCGGCGTTCGCCGTTCGCCAACTAATCAATATTCTCTTTCTCCGAAGATATAAGTGCCTACGCGCACCATCGTAGAGTGACACTCGGCAGCGATGTGATAGTCGTGACTCATTCCCCACGAACGCTCGCAGAAAGCGTCGTCGTCGGCAAAGTAGTGCGCCTTCACCTCGTCGAAGAAGTCGGCTGCAAGCATGAACTCCTTGCGTATGAGGCTCTCGTCGTCTACGTGCGACGCCATCATCATCAGTCCGCATATCTGCACGTTCTGCAGCTCGCGCCATTCGCCGCCCTCAAGCAGTTCGCGACACGCATCGAGCGACAGTCCGTACTTGGTCTCCTCCTCGGCAATGTGCAGCTCGAGCAGCACCTTTATAGTGCGTCCGTGCGCAGCAGCCTGCTTGTTAATCTCGCGCAGCAGCTTCAGCGAGTCTACAGCGTCGATCATCGAGATGTACGGCGCTATATACTTCACCTTGTTTGTCTGCAGATGTCCGATGAAATGCCACTCGATGTCCTTCGGCAGCACCTCCACCTTGCGCGACAATTCCTGCTCGCGACTCTCACCGAACACGCGCTGTCCGGCGTCGTACGCTTCCTTTACGTATTCGGCAGGATGAAACTTACTGACAGCCACAAGTCGTACGCCTTGAGGGAGGCTGTCCGTCACCTCACGAAGTCTGTTTGCAATGCTCATACCTTACGGAGTTATTTGTTGATTGTTAGTATTTAACGTAGGAGGCTACGGCTTTCTTGCCGTAGCCATTGCCATCTATAGCGCATACTTGCGATGCCTACGGCAGGAATGTCGTAGGCTCCTATAGTTCGCTATGCTTTAGCCTTCAAACTCGGGCTTGTCGTTCTTCTCTTCCTTCTTAACGGGCGCGTTGTGCTCAAACACGTCCATGATCTTTGTCTCAGAGATGTTGACAATTACATAGTCGATGGCAGTCTTGTCCATTGAGTCCTCGATATTCTTCACTGCTGCGTTGAAGTTAGCAGCCTGCACGAGGAAGTTAACAGCCGAACGCTTCTCCTTGCCTGTCTTCTCGTCGATAATGATGAACGAAAGCTTAGCCTTGTACCAGTGGTCGTCGGTTTCAGAGTCGCTGAAGAAAATCTCGCCATAAGCAGCCGGACTGATGGCCTTCACCTCGAATTCGCCCGTAGCGAACGGCTCCATCTCCTTGGTGATAGTCTCTTCAGCCTCGCCAAAAGTCAAAGCGTCTACTACATACAACTCACTTACCTTCTTCTGTCCATCCTCTGTCTGACGCTCGTAGCGTACTGTGGTTTCAAACCAGTTTGCTGTTCTTGATCTCATTATTCTTTTACGTTTATTGTTTTTCTATCACTTTAATTACGGACGGCAAAAGTAATAATTAATTCTGAGATACGGAATAAACACGCCTGATAAATAATAATTTTTAATCACAATGGAGCGGCAGGATGCGAGGAAACAGGAGTTTTGGGCACAAAAAAAGGAGCTTCATTACTGAAACTCCTCTTAGTTGGCGGTGCGTACGAGACTCGAACTCGTGACCCCATGCGTGACAGGCATGTATTCTAACCAACTGAACTAACGCACCAATGGTTTGGTTTTGTAAGGAACGTTGGCGGTGCGTACGAGACTCGAACTCGTGACCCCATGCGTGACAGGCATGTAT
>ENA-UOJA01000077-UOJA01000077.1-human-gut-metagenome-genome-assembly--contig:-C19-NODE-77-length-95921-cov-69.102122_pt1 | contig 95921 bp, 72 predicted proteins | sample MGYA00242337_ERZ723884 | MGnify/ENA metagenome assembly ERZ723884
GTATTTTATGAATTTACCGATTTTTTGTTGCCATCACGTATATCGTTCCCTAAAATTATCCTTTGTTTAAAGAAGTTTATTAGCTACCTTCATTGCGGTTTGAGTAAAATGCCGCCTTGAAGGTGCCTGAGGACATATTCCCCCAATAATTGATGTCCTTGACGCGACAGAGGAACGGCACACGATCATTAACAAATGGATGAGCCTGTCCTGAGACAGGATAGGACGCATCCGAATTACGAACTTAACAAATTTTTACATGAAGCACTTCTTATGCTTAATGATCGCCTGCATCGCGGCAGGCTTTGGGTGTTTGTTCGCACAAGACACCCGAACGGTAAAAGGCGTGGTCATTTCTTCCGAAGACAATCTGCCCGTCATCGGGGCGGCTGTCATGGAGAAAGGGACCAAGAACGCCACGATGACAGACATCGACGGTAAATTCACCTTGAAAGTCAGGCTGTCAGCGAAAACTCTGGAAATCAGCTGCCTTGGCATGAAGCCCAAGGATGTGGGCATCACTGACGGGGAGATGAGGATCTCCCTTGAGGCTGACACCGAGGTTCTCGAAGGCGTGGTCGTGACAGGTATGCAGAAGATGGACAAGCGCCTGTTCACAGGAGCCACCAGCAAGCTGAGCGCCGAGGATGTCAAACTGGACGGTGTGGCTGAGATCAGCCGGGCCCTTGAGGGAAGAGCCGCCGGCGTGTCCGTACAGAACGTGTCCGGAACATTCGGTACATCTCCTAAGATCAGGGTCCGCGGAGCGACCTCCATCTATGGCAGCTCCAAGCCTCTGTGGGTTGTGGACGGCGTGATCATGGAGGATGTGGCCGAAGTGGACGCCGACAACCTCTCCAGCGGAGACGCGGTGACATTGATCAGTTCCGCCATCGCAGGTCTTAACGCCGACGACATCGAAAGTTTCCAGATCCTCAAGGACGGATCAGCGACATCGATCTACGGAGCCAGAGCCATGGCCGGAGTGATCGTCGTGACCACGAAGAAAGGACATGCGGGAAGCAACAAGATAGCCTACACGGGAGAGTACAGCATACGTCTGAAACCAAATTACAACAGGTTCAACATCCTCAACTCCCAGGAGCAGATGGGTGTTTACAAAGAGATGGAGCAGGCCGGCTACCTCAACCTGGCCGATGTATACCGCGCGTCCAACAGCGGTGTGTACGGCAAGATGTACCATCTGATCAACCAGTATGACGCCACCAGCGGCTCGTTCGGGCTGATGAACACCGAGGAGGCGCGGAACGCCTACCTCCGCGAGGCCGAGTACCGCAACACCGATTGGTTCGACATACTGTTCAACGACAACATCTCCCGCAACCATGCGGTCAGCATGTCAAGCGGAACCGACAAGGCGTCATACTACACATCCTTGAGCGTGATGAACGACCCGGGATGGACAAGACAGAGTTCGGTCAAGCGCTACACCGCCAACCTGAACGCACTCTACCACATCTCGGAGACCTTGTCCCTGAACCTCATCGGCAACGCCTCCTACAGAAAGCAGAGAGCGCCGGGAACATTGAGCTCATCGGTGGATCCGCTCAGCGGAGAGGTGAGGAGGGATTTCGACATCAACCCTTACTCCTACGCCCTCAACACATCCAGAACACTGGATCCTAAGGAATATTATGTCCGCAACTACGCGCCATTCAACATCCTGCACGAGCTTGACAACAACTACATTGACCTGAAGGTCACCGACCTCAAGTTCCAGGGAGAGCTGAAATGGCATCCGGTCAAGCCATTGGAGCTGTCGGTGCTGGGAGCCTACAAGGCATCCTCAACGGTACAGAGCCACACTATCACGGACTATTCGAACCAGGCCTGGGCATTCCGGGCTATGGATGACGCCACGATGCGCAGCGCGAATCCTTGGCTCTACACCGATCCGGACAAGGCGAACTCCCTGCCGGTTTCCGTGCTGCCGGTGGGAGGCTTCTACCGTGAGACGAAATATTCGATGGAAAGCTACGACTTCAGAGCTACGGCAAGCTACAACAACGTGTTCGGCGATGATCACATCGTCAATCTGTTCGGAGGTATGGAGACCAACGCCGTGAACAGGGAGAAGACCTGGTTCAACGGTGTCGGCATGCAGTACGAGATGGGCATGCTGCCATCCTATGACTATCTCTACTTCAAACAGGGCAACGAGGAGAACGCCGGCTACTATTCCGTTGTCAGGACAAGGCAGCGTGAAGTCTCCTTCTTCGGGACGGGAACATATTCCTATAAAGGAAGATACACCTTGAACGGAACAGTCCGCTACGAAGGGTCCAACAAGCTCGGCAAGAGCCGCAAGGCCAGATGGCTGCCGACCTGGAACGTCTCCGCCGCATGGAACGCCCACGAGGAGGAGTTCTGGCAGTCCTTCAGGGACGTGGTCTCCAACATGACGCTGAAGGCATCTTATTCACTGACTGCTGACAGGGGTCCTGCGAGCGTCAGCAACTCCAAAGCCATCATCAACAGCTACAACACTTGGCGGCCTTTCACATCAGTGAAGGAGTCCGGACTCATCCTGTCCAGCGTCGAGAACAGCGAGCTGACCTACGAGAAGAAGCATGAGCTCAACATCGGGGCCGAGATCGGGTTCATCGACAACAGGATCAACATCGAGGCCGACTGGTACACGAGGAACAACTTTGACCTTATCGGACTGATCTACACGAAGGGAACGGGCGGACAACTGGCGAAGTTCGCCAATGTCGCCAGCATGAAGTCAAGCGGCGTGGAGTTCACGGTCTCCACACGCAACATCAAGACAAAGGATTTCAGCTGGAACACGGACTTCATCTTCTCGCACACGAAGAACGAGGTCACCGACCTCCAGTCAAACGCATCCGTGATGGACATGATCAGCGGCAACGGTTTCGCCATGGAAGGCTATCCGGTAAGAGCGCTCTTCTCGATGGATTTCCAGGGACTTAACGAAAACGGTTACCCGACATTCATAAACGAGAAAGGACAGCTTACCGTCAGCGACATCAACTTCCAGGAACAGCTCAAGAAAGACCATCTGGTCTACGAAGGACCGACAGATCCGACGATGACCGGAAGCCTCGGCAACATATTCCGCTACAAAGGTTTCACTCTGAACGCGTTCATCACCTACTCATTCGGCAACGTCATCAGGCTCGACCCTGTGTTCCACAATGTCTACAGCGACCTGGATGCGATGCCGCGCGAGTTCATCAATAGGTGGACGACGGGAGGCGACGAGAAGGTCACCAACGTGCCTGTGATCGCGGACAAACGCGCGAACCAGCAGGATCCGTACCTGAGCTACGCCTACAACGCCTACAACTACTCCACGGAGAGAATAGCCAAAGGCGACTTCATCAGAATGAAGGAGATCTCGCTGTCCTACAATTTCCCGAAGAAGATGATCTCCAGGCTGAAGGTCAATGATCTGTCACTCAAGATCCAGGCCACCAACCTGTTCCTGATCTACTCGGACAAGAAACTGAACGGCCAGGATCCTGAGTTCTTCAACACCGGAGGCGTGGCCTCCCCTGTCCCGAGACAGTTCACCCTGACATTAAGACTTGGAATCTAAACATTTACTCATCAAGATACTATGAACAAAGCATTACTATACTTATCGATGATTCCGCTGGCGGCGGCATCCTGCGACGGATTTCTGGACACGGTTCCGGACGACCGCATCGAGCTTGACTCTAAGGACAAGGTGACGAAGATGCTCGTCTCCGCCTACCCTACCGTCTCAACCATACTGATCTCTGAGCTTTCGTCCGACAATGTGACCGACAACGGCTCGCAGTACGACACCTACGGACAGGTGTGCGGGGACGCATACCAGTGGAAAGACATCACCACCGATGACACCGACGCGCCGAAAAGCGTCTGGGACGCACACTACAACGCCATCGCAGCCGCCAACCAGGCGCTCAAGGCCATTGAAGAACTCGGTGGCGGAGCGGACTATGACGCGCAAAGAGGCGAGGCTCTCATCTGCCGGGCCTTCGCCCATTTCCAGCTCGCCAATCTGTTCTGCATGCCATACGATGCCTCAACAGCGGAAAGCACCCTCGGCATCCCCTACACCACCGAACCGGAGACAACCGTGCTGCCGGACGGAATCGAGCGCGGAACCCTGGCCCACACCTACGAGATGATCGACAGCGACATCGAGGAAGCCCTGCCGCTGATCGACGACAACATCTACTCTGTGCCGAAGTACCACTTCAACCAGAAGGCCGCCTACGCCTTCGCGGCAAGGTTCAACCTCTACTATCACAAATTCGACAAGGTGATTGAATATGCCGGCAAGACCCTGGGGCAGGATCCTTCGGCGACCGTAAGGAACTGGAAGGCTTTCAGCGAGCTGGCGACAGACTTCGAGCTGCGCTGCAACTCCTACGTTTCCGGCGACGAGGCCTGCAACCTGATGCTCCTCACCGCCAATTCCTCCTGGCCATACGTCCAAGGGCCTTACGCCATCGGTCTTCGCTACGGCAGCGCCTACGACATCATGCTTAACGAGATCCTTCCCGGACCATGGGGCGGCTACAACAAACTGAACATGGCTAACGGCATCTGGGGATTCGAGCAGAAATATTCATTGCCGAAACTTCTCGGCTATTTTGAATATACCGACAAGACCGCCGGCATCGGCTTCCTCCACCTCGTGAACGTGGCTTTCTCGACTGACGAACTGCTGCTCTGCAGGGCCGAGGCCAAACTGCTGAAGACTCCGCAGGACATCGACGGAGCCGTGGCGGACATCAACATCCTCCTCAACTCTATGGCAGGAATAAACCTGACGAAGGATCAGATTGTCAACTACTTCTCATCCAAGCCTTACATGCCTCTGCACTTGAAGAAGAACAGCCAGCGATCGATCAAGAAGGAGCTTCACCCTCAGGGATTCTCCATCCCGGACCACACCACGGAGAATCTGATCCAATGCGTGCTGCATCTCAGGAGGGTAACCACCGTGCATGAAGGCCTGAGATGGAACGACATCAAGAGGTACGGCATCGAGTACTCACATGCAAGAAGCGGAAAAGCCGACGACGAGCTGCTCGTCAACGACCCGAGAAGGGCCGTGCAGATCCCTCAGGAGGTGATCGCGGCGGGACTTGAGGCCAATCCGAGAAACAACTAAAAGGAAAGACGAGATGAGAAAGTTAATATATTCATTTTTTATCATGACGGCAGTCCTTGCGTCCTGCTCAAAGGAAAAGCTTGACCAAAAGAGCATCTTCGACACTGACTCGCCGGAGAGAGGGGCGTTTGACACCTGGTTGCTGCTCAACTACGTGGAGCCCTATAATATTCAGTTCAACTACAAGTACATCGACCGTGAGTCCGACAACAACTACAACCTGGTCCCGGCTGAATATGACAAGGCCGTGGCGATGGCCAAGCTGACGAAGTACCTGTGGATCGACTCCTACAACGAGCTGCTCGGCGACACCTTCATAAAGACATACTGCCCGAGGATGATCCAGCTCATCGGCTCCAAGGCCTTCAACGACCAGGGATCCGTCGTGCTTGGAACCGCGGAGGGCGGACTGAAGATCACACTCTACAACATCAACGGTCTGAATCCGTCCAGCCCGAGCATAGATTTCCTCAATGAGTGGTTCTTCAAGACGATGCATCATGAGTTCGCCCACATCCTGCATCAGACAAAGAACTACTCCACGGACTTCAACCTGATCTCGACCGACTACCAGGGACCGAGCTGGCTGAATCTGGAAAGCGACGCCGTTGCCAACAAAATGGGCTATGTCACACGCTATGCCAGCTACAGCCCGGACGAGGACTTCGTGGAGATCATCTCCAACTACGTCACCCATGCGAAAGGCTACTGGGAAAGCGTACTCGCCACCGCCGGGGAGGAAGGCGGGGACAAGCTCGCGAGAAAGTTCGAGATTGTCAGGAACTACCTTCAGGAAAGCTGGGGCATCGACATCGACAAACTCCGCGACATCGTGCAGAAACGCTCCGCCAACATCTCACAACTTGATTTAAAAACACTTTAGGGATTGACACCATGACAAAGCATTTTATTGAATATCTACTGACAGCGGCCCTGGCCGTCATGACGGCGCAGTCATGCGTCTCGAAGATTGATCCGATCTTCGACGAGTCTTCCGCCAACCGTGTCGAGGCCCTGGCCGAAAGGCTGAACGAGACCCTGACCGGCGCGCCGAACGGCTGGCTGCTTGAGTACTACCCTTCCTCCGGGCAATACTACGGGGGATTCAACGTGTTCCTCTCCTTCAGCGAGGGCAACAAGGTGAAGGTCGGCAGCGAGGTTGCCGGCAAGGGGAAAACCGCGACAAGTACCTATTCCATCTACCAGAGCGCGGGCTGCGTGCTGACACTGGACACCTACAACGAAGTGATGCACTACTTCGCTGATCCGGAGACCACCGGCGGACAGGGAGCCGGCTTCGGATTCGAGGGCGACTTCGAGTTCAACGTGCTGGATCTTCAGGACGAGAAGATCACACTCAAGGGCAGAAAGACAGGCTCCACGATGACAATGACCCCGATGCCCGTCTCGATGTCCTGGGATGACTACATCGTCGCCTTGAAGGAAGAGGAGAGCGCGATCTCCAAACACACCCGCATAAGGTACCAGACAGCTGACAACAAATACGACGGCCGCATCAACGGCAGGACTCTGGAAATCTTCAGCGAGGTTGACGGCGAACAGGTCACGACATCCTACCCATTCATATTCAATCTGATGGGAGTGACTTTCTACAAGCCTCTCGAACTGGGAGACGAGAGGATCGACGGACTTGTCTACAACCCGGACATGGCGGACGGCGGAGCGTTCATCCCGGTCAACGACGGGGCGGAAGGCTACTTCGTGCCGACATACCCGACGATCACCGACTACCTGATGGACAAAAACTGGTTCTTCTCCTACAAGGGGTTGAGCGACTATGGCAAGAAGCTTTGGGACAAGGCGGCGGAATCCCTCAAGGCTGCCGGGGACAACATCACCTACTGCTACCTCGGCAACATCAGCAACTACTACGGAGACTTCTACGCCTTCAACTTCTACTGCACCAACTCCGGTGGCCGCGGCTACCTGGCTTTTGACTACGAGATAAAAGGTGAGGACAGGATCTCTCTGAAATTCAGCCAGGAAGGCAGTCAGATCGGCAAGGACTACTACACCGGTCACTACTTCAACTACATCATCACCCCGCTGGGCAACGACAAACGCCGCACCTTCACCCTGACGGTCGATGACATCAAGAACCCTCAATGGATAAAATTCTCGGACGAGGACGACAAGGCCAACTACTTCACGGTCTACCGGGCCACGCAGTACTATCCGTTGAACAACTAAAGACACTTATCTTCAACAAATTAAACAAAAAAAACGAATGAAAACAAGAAGATTCCACGCACTGAGTTGCGCATGCGCGCTTTTCTGCGCCGCCTTCTCTTCCTGCAGCGAAGAGAAGCTGATCATCAACGGGAGCATCACGGTCTCCGAACCCCAGGCCGCCGAGGGAGCCTCCGTCAACGGTGGCGATGTGACTTTTGAATATGCCGGCGGAGAGATCGCCTTGCCGCTTACCATGACGACAAACGCTCCTGAAGCCGATGTTGTCTACACCTATTCCGTGAAATCAAACGCCGACTGGTGCGCCGCCGGCATCGAGAACAACGTCCTTAAGCTCTCCGTGAAGCCTACCGCCGAAAAGGCGGAGAAGACCGGCACGGTCGATCTCACAGTGGCGTGCAGCGACGAGACCGCCGAGCTCACCCCGTTGACACTGAACGTGAAGCAGAATGCGTTCGCTTCCGTTTTCGACATGGTGATCGTCAATCCTGGCACATTCAAGTTCGGTGAAGGAAAGAACAAGACCGACGGTTCCACGTACGCGCAGAGCTACGCCCACGAGGTAACTCTCACCAAAGGCTACTACATCGCCACGACTGTCGTGACGCAGAAGATCTATGAGGAGGTCATGGGCAAGAATCCTTCCTATTCAAAATTCGTCGGGGACAACTATCCGGTCAACAAGATGACCTGGTCCGAGGCCTGCGAGTTCTGCAACAAACTCAGCGAGAAAGAGGGTCTCACTCCTGTCTACACCCCTGGAGAGATCATCACCGTGACCGACGGATGGAGCTACATGAAGATGCAGGACTACAAATACGATCATGCCACTGCCGGCAACGGCTACAGGCTTCCTACCGAGGCCGAATGGGAGTTCGCTGCCAAAGGCGGTGAGGAGGGATGCAAGAATCCGACAATCTTCTCCGGCTCCGATGTGGCCGACGAGGTCGGCTGGTTCGAGAACAACTCCAAAGTAGGCGGCTCCCCGGCTCTTCACGAGGTAGCGCAGAAAAAGCCGAACGGACTTGGATTGTACGACATGAGCGGCAACGTCTCCGAGTGGTGCTTTGACTGGGCCTACAAGTACAAGGATGAACTCCAGACCACCGATCCTGAGACAGACCCTGTCGGGGCTCCTGAAAGCAGGAACGGAGGCAAGATCATCAGAGGAGGCTACTACTCCGGAGTGGATGACAAAGGCAAGCTCTGGGATTCCCAATATCAGGCCGGAGCCGAGACCAGAATCACTACCGGATTTCGTGTCGTAAGAAGCATTAAGTAACAGTAAATGAAAAGATTATGAAATTAGGAAAGATAGCATGTTTTTTGTCGGCTCTCACCGTCGCATTCTCCTTCGCCTCATGCGAAGGAAGCGGCGATGATCCGGTGGCCAAAGTAGAGCTCTCCACGACGATCTCACAGATCCCCGAGGGCATCATCTCCTTTGATCAGGAGAACGGCATTCTCACGGTTGACAAGTCCGGAGTCATGACCAGCGCCATCTCATTTGTCGACGACAAAGGCGGCGACCTGAGTGACTACAAGTTCAAGACGAATGTCCCGGCAGCGGACAAGATGTGGTGCCTGGCGTCATGCAGCAAGGCACGCCTGTCCCTCTCCGTGGCGAAGAACACCACAGCGAACCCTCGCCAGACCACAATCGATGTGACAGCCTGCCTTAACGACACCGAGGTGGACACCTACACGATCACCGTAATGCAGAACGGAGAGAGCGGAGGAGAAACCGTGGATCCCACGCCAGGCACCGAAACCGGTGCGGCCATCACGCAGTTCCTCATCCCCGGACAGATCTCAAGTGTGATCAACTACCCGACAATCACCATCACGATGCCCGAAGGCACGGATGTCACCGCACTGAAGCCGGTGATCGTCGTCACGGAAGGCTCGACGGTGACCCCTGGCAGCGGTGTCGCGGCTGACTTCACGGACGCTGTCCGCTACCAGGTCATCAACGAGAAGGCGAATGACAGCAAGACCTACTTCGCCGTCGTGACCACCAACTCCACAGGCGGTGGCGGCACTACACCTGGAACCGGAAAGGAGACCAACCCTAACTTCAAGCCGTTTGACATGGTGACCGTCGGAGCCGGCTCGTTTATCCTCGGCAAGCAGCCAAGCGAGTACTACTTGACCGTCAAGAACATCAAAGACGAGAAAAACTCCCACAAGGTCAACATCTCGGCTTTCGAGATCGGACGTTACGAGGTCACGCAGAGGGAGTTCCTCCAGGTGATGGGCTACAACCCGTCCAACGACAAGAGCAACGATCTCTACCCTGTCTCAAAAGTGACACTTTACGAGGCGATGAACTACTGCAACAAGCTTAGCGAACAGAAAGGCTACACTCCGGTCTACACGTTCTCCAACACGAAGTGGGACAGGGAGACCGGCAAGGAATTGCTTGAAGCCACGGTCACAAGGAACAAGGAGGCCAACGGCTACCGCCTTCCTACCAACGCCGAGTACGAGTACGCGGCCAAAGGCGGGCCTGAAAACGAGAAGTATCCTTTCTACTATGCGGGAAGCGACGATCTTGACGAGGTTGGATGGTTCGAGGATAATTCAAAGATAGGAGAGGAGAAGCATGTCCATGTGGTCGGCCTCAAGAAACCTAACGCCCTTGGCCTGTATGACCTCAGTGGCAACATCGAGGAGATGACCGGCGAATGGTACATCTCATTGGACTACGCGAGCGATGCCGAGGAGACCGATCCTTGGGGACCGGAGACCCCTCGCGACATGACCGAACAACTCGTCATCACAAGAGGCGGATGCTACAGTACCTACACCCACAACTGCTCGGTCAAGACCTGGCGTATACAGAACGGGAACTGCAAGACCAACCAGAGCATTGGCAGCGGCCCTGTCGTGTACGACATCATGGGATTCCGCGTGGTGCGGTCTCTCAAATAAGAAGGCACATAACGATGAAGAGGGTGACTAAAAGTCTTGATAGACTTTTAGTCACCCTCTTTATTGATTTACTGACTAACTGACTAGTACCTGTTCAAAGGTCTTCCGCTGGTCATCATGTGAACCTTTCTCTTGACCTCTTCAAGCACTGCATTGTGCTCTTCGAGAGAAGCAAGCTGCTCCGGAGTCCTTTCTCCCTTGGCCGTGATGGCGTCGAGATGCTCGGAAGCGGAAGCCAAAACGCTGTCAACAAGTTCCACGATATCTTCCATATCCTTCTCCACGAAACCTCTTGAAGTCACAGCAGGAGTACCGATTCTGATTCCTGAAGTCTGGAATGGGGAACGGCTGTCGAACGGAACCATATTCTTGTTTACGGTAATGTCAGCCTTTACCAGCTCTGTCTCAGCCACTCTTCCATTCACCTCAGGGAAACGGGTACGGAGGTCGATAAGCATCAGATGATTGTCCGTGCCGCCTGAAACCACCTTATAACCCTTGGAAATGAATCTCGCACACATGGCCTGGGCATTTGCGACAACCTGCTTCTGATATTCCACGTATTCAGGCTGCATCGCCTCATAGAATGCAACAGCCTTGGCAGCAATCACATGCTCGAGAGGTCCGCCCTGGATACCAGGGAACACGCTTGAGTTCAGGATCTGGGACATCTTCTTCACCTCGCCCTTAGGAGTCTTGCGGCCCTGAGGATCATCGAAATCCTTGCCCATGAGAATAACGCCTCCACGAGGTCCGCGCAATGTCTTGTGGGTAGTGGATGTCACGATATGAGCGTATTTCACAGGATTCTTGAGAAGGCCTGCAGCGATAAGTCCCGCAGTATGAGCCATGTCCACCCAGAGCAATGCGCCTACTTCATCAGCTATCTTTCTCATCCTCTCATAATCCCACTCCCTGGAATATGCGGAAGCGCCGCCGATGATAAGTTTCGGGCGATGCTCTTTAGCCAACTCCTCCATACGGTCGTAATCGATGCATCCCGTTTCAGGATCAAGACCATAGGCCACTGCCTTGTAAAGGATTCCTGAAGCATTCACCGGCGAACCGTGAGTAAGATGACCGCCCTGGGACAAGTCGAGCCCCATGAAGGTATCTCCCGGATTCAGGACTGCCATCTCCACTGCAAGATTTGCCTGGGCGCCGGAATGAGGCTGGACATTTGCATATTCAGCATCAAACAGTTCGCAGAGTCTGTCAATCGCAGTCTGCTCGATCTGGTCAACTACCTCACACCCCCCATAATATCTTTTTCCCGGATAACCCTCCGCATATTTGTTCGTGCAGACTGAACCCATTGCTTCCATCACCTGGTCAGTGACATAGTTTTCCGAGGCTATCAGTTCAAGGCCCTGAGACTGTCTTTCTCTTTCTTGCTTGATTAATTCAAAAATCTGTAGATCCTGTTTCATATAAGAAGCTGTTAAAATCAATGATGTACTACAAATATAGCATTTTTCGGATGAAACAATTTAGAAACTGTTCAAGATTTGCATAAATTTGCAGAAAATCGAAATAAAACGATGAAAAACAGGAAACTGCTGAACATAGAACTTGGAAGAGTAACTGCGGAACAGTATAAGGAACTCCCTGACTCAGGAGTCTGTGTAGTGCTGGACAATATCAGAAGCGCGCACAATGTCGGCTCCGTATTCAGAAGCGCCGACTCCTTCAAAGTGGACAAGATATGGCTGTGCGGCATCTGCGCCACACCTCCGTCAGCAGAAATCCACAAATCCGCACTCGGCGCCGAATTCAGCGTCGAATGGGAGTACTCCCCTTCCACAATGGATGTGATAGGCAGGCTCAAAGAAGAAGGCTACACCATTCTGAGCGTGGAACAGGCCGAAGACTCCATCAGTCTGGACAAGTTCATCCCCGAAAAAGGAAAGAAATACGCCCTGGTCTTCGGAAATGAAGTCGAGGGCGTACAGCAAGAGGTCGTAAGCAGTTCAGACGGCGTCCTGGAAATTCCACAGTACGGGACCAAGCACTCGCTGAACATCTCAGTCACAGCCGGCATTGTCCTCTGGCACTTCCGCCTCACCGCCGGCATATAGCACAACCGTTATTTCTCAATCGTAAGCAGCGTCACGGTGCCGTCCATCGTTGACGCAAGGACAGTCATCCGTTTCTTGTCGGAAGACACCTTCAGCGGATTCACCAATGCCACTGACACCTTGTGCGCCCACAGGAATTCGCCCGTCGCAGCGTCCAGGGCCACGATATTGCCCTTGTCCGACGGAATCAGCAGCACCCCGTCTTTTTCCGTCAATGCAGAGGTCCCGATATCGTATCCGAGACTGTCCGCCACCTCCCAGAGCTTGTTGCCGGACGAAATTTCGCCGCCGTCTGCAGGGTCCGGAACATCGGAACGGAACGCATAGGCCTTGCCGAACATCACTTTGGAGAACACGGTCTTTCCGTCCTCACTTCCACAGAGCGCATCCCTGCCGCCATCTACATTGAAAAGACATTTGCCGGTAGCGGCATCTATAGCATAGATCTTCCTGTCAGGCACGGCTACGAATATGCGTCCCGAACCATAGACAGGCACACAATGCGCAGGAGAATACATTCTGGAAGGCTTTTTCACCGTCCATTTCCACTGTTCCCTGCCGGTACGCGGATCCAGAGAATAAAGCGTCCTTCCCCAAGTGCCGAAAACAACCCTCTCACCGTCACAATAAGGCGTGGAAATGGCATGCCCCTCAACCGGAGAATAAGTCCACACCGCACTTCCGTCTTTCAGGGACAATGCCCTGAACTTGTGGTCAGAGCCGCCGATGTACACCAGACCATCCATAATGACAGGAGAAGACAGCACCGACTTCTCTGTATGATATTTCCATTTCACAGAGCCGTCTGAGGCTTTCAGAGCATAGACATTGCCGTCGGTACATCCGAAGACCAATGTCTTTCCGCTTATCGCTGGAGTCGAATATATCTTTCCGTCGAACTGCCTTGACCAGATTTCAGAGCCGTCCTTCAGGGATATGCACTTGACTACACCACAGGCAAGCGGGAAATATGCCTGGCCTCCACGCACAGCAAAACCCGCCACTATATTGGCCTCGAAAGAACGCTTCCAGTTCTCCTTGACCTGAGGATAACGCACGTTCACGTCATAGCGCATCCACGGATAATCTTCCGGCAGACCGTCATTGTCATACTTCACACTGTCCTGAGGGGCATTTCCCGAAAAATGATACCTGTACCACGGAGCAAATTCCACCGCAGTATCTCCATAGATCCGCCTTTCGGAAAAACTGATATTGTCCCCGTTGATCCGGACAATATTATATCCCGGCACAGCACCTGCTGACAATGACGAGCGGCACAGCACCGCAGGAATTCCCTGATAGTTCTTCACCACATTCCTGTGCCAATGTCCTCCGACACAGAACCGCACCCCGAGACGCTTGAGCTGCTTGGTGACATCGAAATAATTCAGGACCGACGAATCCATCGGATAATGATTTATGAAAATGCTCCTGCCCTCATTTTCAAGTGAGCCGAGCCACTCCATAGTCTCCTTCGGCACAAGTCCCGGAGCCATACGCATATCCGGACCGCTGTTGCAGCCTATAAAACGCCATCCCTTCTTGGCGAACGAAAAGTGCTCATAGCCAAACACTTTCAGGAAAGTATTGCAGCCGCTTTCAGACCAGTTTGCATCATGATTGCCCTGCACAACAAAATATGGGACACGAAGCGTATCCATCATACTCTTGGCTATACCGATTTCCTCATCTGTTCCGAAATCCGTGATATCGCCTCCGAAAAGCACGAAGTCCAGAGAGTCCGACTTGTTAATATCTCTCAGGCACGCGCTGAGGTCCTCTATCGCACTGGTATGTGTCGCAAGATGAGTGTCAGTGACAAATGCGAATCTGAGGACACTGTCCCTGTCAGAAAAAGCAGATGCCCGCGCAACGCCGGAAAGCGCAGCCACGGACATCAGTAGAGTGACGAAAAGTTTTCTCATATTATTTCCATTTCATTGTTTCTGATCCAGCCCTGCCTGCCGTCAGACAGCTCCACATTATTCCAGTCTCCAACAGAATCCAGCACCTTCACCTCCGTTCCCTCATGCAGCACGAACAGGTCCTTGGACGCGTTCTCAGAAGGTGAACTCTTCACGGACGATACCGGAGTCATGATCACGGCATTGCTCTGCTTCAGGAACATGCTGCGCTGCCACAGTGCGAAACTGAACGAGGATACCGCCAGGAGAAACACCACAATGGCTCCGTAGAATCCGCTTCTGCGTCCTGCCGCCGAATGGCTCATGAGGAAAACCAGGGCCAATGCCAATGAAACTGCAAAAAACAGCAGCGACAGCACAGCCCACACATTGGAACTGAGCGTATAGCAGAGCTTCCTCGTCCAACTCTTCAGAATGAACTCCGGGACGACATCGATCTTGTCCTTGATTCTGCTTCTGACTATATCCAAGTTATATCTCGCATCGGCGAATGAAGGATTTGCCTTCAGTGTCCTTTCATAATAAAGGACAGCACGGGCATTGTCACCTGACTTGAAATAAGCATTTCCGAGATTGTAATACAGTTCCGGAGAGACCACACCGGCCTTCTCAAGTGAACCCCAAGCCTCTGTACTCTCGCTCCAATTTCCTGAAGCATAAGCATTTGCACCCTTAGTCCAAAGAGAATCGAGATAAGCCGTCTCCCCAGCCTGCAGACCTGTCTGCAACAAGAGCAAGGACGCTATGGCCAATGCAGCGGACTTGGCAGCCGACCCGCCTGATGTTCTACGTTTCATGACATAATCGATAGATGAAATGACATCCACAGCTTCTTTATAGTGTGTATTCATGGCTTCGTTTCCGCCATCCGGAGAATACCTCGCAAACTCACAGGCATCAAGCAGAGCCACGAAACGGTCCGCAAGCTCAGCGGAAACGCTGCCTGCGACAAGCTGGGACTTGATATTGTCCTTGTTCAGTTCCTCAGCACCCATGTTCAGTTTGTCCGAGATGAAACCGAGCAGCGCCTTGTGCAGTTCCTCGTAGAATGCGGAATACAGATTCTTGCTGAGGAAGCCTTCGGCTGTCTTGAGACGGGACAATGCCATCTTGGTGGCACGCCTGTTACGGCTGCCCACGACATCTGCCCTTCTCGAAGCTATCTTCCTGAAAGCCAGCCAGATGACCACAGCACAGAAAAGGATCAACACCAATGCGAACCAATATCCTGCACTGCCCACAAAGAACACGGTCCTGAACTTGTACGAAGGCTCTTTCGTGCGGATATATCTGACATCTTCACCGAGATTCTTCACATCCTTTCTGTCCGGAACCGCCACCTGCATTGACGAACCGGTAGTTTCCGGAGTATCACCCTTCTCGACATTGAAAGGAATAGGGGGGGTGGTCAATGTCTCATATTTGCCGGTCGTCACATTGTAATACGAATACTCTATCGGCTCTATGATGAAGTCACCGTGACTTCTCGGAATGAACGGATATTCAAATGTCTTGCTTCCTGAAGTTCCGCCGCTGTTCGGGGTTGTATTTTCAGAAGACTTGGTATCATAGACCTCCATATCCGGAGGGAAGTTCACCTTAGGAGCCTCGAGAAGCGACACATTGCCGCGTCCTGACACTGTGATTATCAATGAATTGGCTTCGTGTGCCTTAAGTTGAGACTGATTCAGTTTGGCATTTATGGTGAAGTTGCCGACTCCTCCGCAGAATGAAGCCGGGGCCCCGCCAGGGAGATTCTTGACATTGACCCTGACGGACGAAGTCGCTATGCGCTTCCTTATGGTCGTGGTTCCAGTATCGAAGAAACTGTCGAAAATGCTGCGGGCAGAACTCGATGAAGAGCGCACGTTCACAAGGCAGACAAGTTCGGCCGGGTCAATGACGAGAGTTCCGGTCTGCTGCGGTACGAGTACATATCTGCGGAGTGTCGCGGCATTGTAAAGACGGCCGTCCACATCTTCTCTCTGGAAGTTCACATTGTTCGGAGCATACGTCTCCTTGCTCCAGAAACCGTTGAATGTAGGGAACTTGGGGCTTTCATAGCCTGCAACGTCCACTCTCTGATAGAGCTTGAGTTCAGCATTGATCGGCTCCCCTACCACCACATTGGTCTTGCTCAGGGAAAGTCTCAGGAAAATGTCGGATGATGACACATCAGAGGACGAAGAACGCTGCGAAGTGCTTGGATGTGAAGCAGATGCAGCCTGATTCGACGAAGATCCGCCGGAAAGCACCTCTATCTGCAGAGGGGCGGATGAAATCATCTCACCTTTTACCTTTGCAGTCGCCTGCGGCAATGTGAACTTGCCGGTCTTCTTCGGCGCGATTATATATGTGTAAGTGAACTGGGATGACGATGTCCTCTTTCCATTGATTATGCTTACGCTGGACGAAGAGCCGCTCTGAGGGCCCCACACCAAGGTAAAGTCATCTCCCGGGGCCCAACTGAAATTCCCCGGGCGGCTGCTGCCTTCGATTATGAACGTGACATTGAACTGCTCGTCCGACTCAACGATGTTCGGAGCATCCACCTTGATTTCCGTCTGGGCGAAAGCTGTCAGTGTGATGAGCGCCAACAGCATCGTCAATCCTGTTTTTCTTACGATATCCAACATATTCTTCTCCTGTTACCAGTTCTTTTCCTTCTGTCTCGACTTGAGAGCCTCTGCCTTTTCTTTGTTCACCTTGTCCTGAGTCTCTTTTTCCTTAGCCTGAATGGCCCTCAACATCTGCTGGGCCTGCTGCGGTGAAATCTTCATCTGCTGACCGTCCTGCTGACCGCCCTGATTGTTCTGATTGTTCTGCTGAGACTGATTGTTCTGGTCATTCTGATTCTGGTTCTGATTCTGGTCCTGATTTTTGTCCTTGTTCTGATCCTGGTTCTGGTCACCCTGGCCATTCTGGTCATTCTTGTTCTGCTGATTGTCCTGATTGTCCTGGTTGTCCTGACCATTTCCGCCGCCACCGTTCTGCTGATTTTCAAGCATCTTCTTGGCGTAGATATAGTTCTCCTTCGCCTCCAGGTCGCCAGGATTGCGCAGAAGCGACTCCTTGAACGCGGTCACGGCGCCCTGCCAATCCTTCTTGGCAATCGCTATATCCCCGACATTGTAGAAATAATCAGCGGCATTGGCCGAAGACGGAGCCGAATCCTTGATCTTTTCCATCGTCTTGGCCGCCTCATCATAGTTCTCGGTACGGTAGAGCGTATTGGCAAGATTGAAATTTGCAGGAACCGATGTGGAATCCTTCACAAGAGCCTTCCTGTAAGATATATCTGCGGCCTTCCAGTCCCCCTTGCGGAACTTGCGGTTTCCCGCACGCACATCGTGCCTGTCCACCTGGGCGGACACGGTCAATGACAGTGCACACAGCATTGTCATCACCGCAACAATATTTCTAAACCACCTCATAAACAAACTCAATTTTTAGCGAACAGATTTCCGAACACCTTGCGTTCCCCTATCAGCATCTGGACAACCAGCAGCACGAGCGCAATCGCAAAGAAATACATATACTGTTCGTCATATTCTTCAAAAACGATGGAATTGAATTCCTCGTCATTAAGTTTCCTGATATTGTCGATAATCGGATTCAGTCCGAATTCATCATTCCCCGCATGCACGTAGGCGCCCTTTCCTGCCTGGGCAACCTGCTTGAGCGTAGCTTCGTCGAGCTTCGTCACCACGATATTTCCCTGTGAGTCCTTCAGCAGACCGTCCTTCATCGGGATAGGCTGTCCCTGAGAAGAACCGACACCTATCGTATATACGGATATGCCCATCTCAGCCGCCTGCTTCGCTGCCGACAGAGGGTCGTCCTCATGGTTTTCACCGTCAGTGATGACCACTATGGCACGGCTGTTCTCACTCTGGGCACTGAAACTTCTTATGCAGGTATTGATAGCATCTCCCATCGCAGTACCCTGAACCGGAACCGACTCAGTGGAGATGTTTCCCAAGAACATTTTCGCCGACACGTAGTCGGTCGTGATAGGAAGCTGGACAAATGATGTTCCGGCGAACAGTACAAGGCCGATGCGGTCCCCATTGAGTTTGTCCACCAGGCGGGATATCGCCAGTTTGGCTCGCTCCAGACGATTCGGAGAGTAGTCCTTGGCCAGCATTGAGTTGGACACGTCCAGGGCAATCATCACCTCGGCACCCTTGCTCTTGTGCTCCTTGAGTTTGGCACCTATCTGAGGACGGGCAAGACCAATGCTGAAGAACAGAAAAGCAAGCGAGAACAAGATTATCCTCGTCCAGCCTTTCGCTCCTGAGTAGGACGGCATAAGGTCCTTCACCAGCTTCTCGTCACCGAACTTTCTTATATTGCGGACACGCCTGTATCTCACCACCCCGTACAGCACCAGGAAAACCGGCACCAAAAGGAGGAGAAACAGATACTGTGCTTGTGCAAAATATATCATAACAAATCCTTTCTTTCCGCCCTTTTAAGGCAACCTCTTGATGGCGAAGCACATACAAACCTCAAGCAGCAGGCAGAACAATGCTGCGAGAGCAAACGGCGTGAACATTTCCTTATATACAGGGAAACTGTCCACCGTAGTTTTTGCCTTCTCCATCTTATTGATTTCACTGTATATTTCGGAGAGCTTGGTATTGTCCGTAGCCCTGAAATACTTTCCGCCGGTAGTCTCGGCAATGCTCCTGAGCAGGTCCTCGTCGATTTCCACCTGCACATCCTGCACCTGCACGCCCCACGGCGTAATCACCGGATATGGAGCCGTACCGTTGGCTCCCACACCTATAGTATATACTCTCACGCCATAGGTCTTGGCTATGTCCGCCGCCATCTGCGGAGTGATTTCTCCACTGTTGTTCACACCGTCGGTCAGAAGAATCACCACGCGGCTCTTCGCATCTGACGACTGCATCCTCGCCACAGCGGTAGCAAGACCGTTGCCGATGGCAGTACCGTCCTCGATGAGACCGGTTTCTATCTCCTTCATCAGGTTTATCAATGTCGCCCTGTCGGTAGTGAGAGGACACTGCGTATAGCTCTCGCCGGCAAAGACCACGATTCCCATCCTGTCGGACGGCCTCTGCGAGATGAACTCGATGGCAATGTCTTTCGCCGCGCTGATTCTGTCTGGCGTGAAATCCCTGGCCAACATACTGGTAGAAACGTCCATAGCAAGGACTATGTCAATGCCTTCCGTGTCAATCTTGTCCATCTTGGTAGAAGAACGCGGTCTGGCAATGGCGATGATTATCATCACAAGAGCCGCAGTACGCAATATGAACGGCACATGCCTGAGCACCGACATTACTGAACGGCCTCCAGCTTTCCAGAATTTCACGTCCGGAACTCTCAGATGAGGGCGACGTCCTGCAAGCTCCAGGTAAATGTAATGGGCTATAAGCAATACCGGAACGATCAGCAGCCACAGAAGATGAGGATATTCGAAAAACATCACTTGGCCTCCTTTTTGTCTTCGGCACCGGACTCGGAGGACTCTTCTTCCTCATATTTCCATGTCGAGGTTACGAAACGTACGGCAGTAGGGACAGCCTTGACATTGTCATCGTCTGTAACGGTCATCTTGGCAAACTTGACAAGGTCTGACATAAGGAACAGTCCGCGCGTCTCCTCCATCAGAGGCTGCGGTATATCCTTGTCCTTCAGTCCTTCAAAAATTTCCGCAGTGGTCATTTCCATCGCGCCTATACCGAATCTTGCCACTATGTATTCTCTCAGCACGTCTGTTATTCCGCTGTAGAACTGCTTCTGCTTTTCAGGCGCCCAGAGTTTGTTGCCTCTGAACTTGTCCAGTTTCTTGAGCGCCACGATATATGCAGGCTCGCTGGACCCAGCTTCTTCCGCACCTTTCTTCTTGTGTATCATATAAAGCGCCACCGCCAATATTATGAGCACTGCAAGCAGCTGTCCACCAAGCAGATATGGCAGGATTTCCCTGAACGTGACAGGATAACGCATCTGGGCCTTGATATCGTGAGGCTTGTAGGTCGCCGTGTCCACCGGCATTGTCGTTACATCCAGATGAAGCCCCTTGAAGAAAAGCGTATCAGTCTGACCGTCTGGCAATGTTCTCATGACCGCAATCGGAGGAAGGTCGTACGAGCCTTCATCAAACGATGTGATGACAATACTGCCTTCAATGTCCATCTCCGCCTTCTTCTTCCTGAATTTCAGAGTATCGAGGCTCCAGCCTTCCACCACTTCCACGCTGTCACGGATACCCTGTGACAGGTCAGGAAGCGCCAGGGCGGTACCTGCCTTGACATTGTCCAGACGGAAACCATATTTCATCTGGTCCGCAATCAGCACGCTGTCCCGTTTCTGCAGAGGCTTCAGGAAAGCGTCTCCTGCAAACACGACACGAGTGCTGTCAGCATCCGCCTTCGCTAAGAAAGAAGGCAAAGCCAAGAGCACCGTCGCCAATACATATATGTATAATCGCTTCAACATAAATTATCGTTTATCAAAGAACGCCATAAGCCCTCTTACATAATCAGAGCCCGTGGATATGTCCACACTGTCTATCTGATAACGCCTGAGGAGTTTCAGCGCCTTGTCATCCGCATTCCGGGTCGCCTGCGCATAAGCCTCGCGCATCTTGCGGCTGGATGTGTTCACCCAGGCGCTTTCCCCGGTCTCCGAGTCCTTGACATTGACAAGTCCCACATCCGGCACCACCCGCTCACGGGGATCATATATCTTGATGACTGACAGGTCGTGCCTGTTCACCGCAACCTTTATGGCATCCTCATAATTAGGATTGCCCTCCGCATCGGTATCCATCATGTCCGACAAGAGAAAAGCCGTGCATTTCTGCTTTATGGCATTGGTCAGAAACCTCAACGCCGCGCTGATGTCCGTACCTGAGGAACTCGGCTCAAGCTCGATGATTTCCCTAATTATATGGAGAAGATGGCTGCGTCCTTTTTTCGGCGGGATGAATTTCTCCACCTTGTCGCTGAAGAACAGGGCGCCGACCTTGTCATTGTTCAGAATCGCCGAAAATGACAGCACGGCGGCAATCTCGGCAATCAAGTCACGCTTGGTGCCTCCGACTGTCCCGAAGAAACCTGAACGGCTTATGTCAATGAGCAGCATCACCGTCATCTCACGCTCCTCCTCAAACACTTTCACGTAAGGGGAACGCAAGCGGGCAGTGACATTCCAGTCCATGTTCCTCACATCGTCACCATACTGATACTCACGCACTTCGCTGAATGCCATACCGCGTCCTTTGAACGCAGAATGGTACTCGCCCGCAAATATCTGATGCGACAGAGCCCTCGTTCTGATTTCTATTTTCCTGACCTTCTTGAGCAGGTCGCTTGCTTTAGAGTCCATTTCTTTCCTCTCCTAAGGAACAATTACTGCATTGAGAACCTGTGATATGATATTCTCAGTGGTAACATTCTCAGCTTCAGCTTCATAAGTCAGACCTATACGATGACGGAGCACCTCGTTGCAGACCGCGCGCACATCCTCAGGAATCACATAGCCTCTTCTCTTTATGAACGCATATGCCTTCGCCGCCATTGACAATGAAATGCTGGCACGCGGAGACGCACCATAAGAAATGAGTCCTGACAGGGCTTTGAGGTTATAGTCCTCAGGTGTTCTGGTGGCATAGACGATATCCACGATGTACTTCTCGATTTTCTCGTCCATATACACGTCACGTACCACCTGTCTTGCCCTTACGATATCCTCCGGCGAAACCACAGGCTGCGCTTTAGGGAACTCCCCGGTATTGTTCATACGGATAATCTGCCTTTCCTCTTCCTTCTTAGGATAGGACACGACCACTTTCAGCATGAATCGGTCCACCTGGGCTTCAGGAAGCGGATATGTACCTTCCTGCTCGATAGGGTTCTGGGTAGCCATGACAAGGAACGGCTCAGGGAGCTTGTAGGTCTCCTCGCCTATCGTGACCTGCCTCTCCTGCATCGCTTCGAGCAATGCTGACTGCACCTTGGCCGGAGAACGGTTGATTTCATCCGCGAGTACGAAATTGGCGAAAACAGGGCCTTTGTGAACTTCGAAACGCTCATTCTTCTGAGAGTAGATAAGAGTACCTATCACGTCCGCAGGAAGAAGGTCAGGTGTAAACTGAATTCGGCTGAACTTGGCGCTGACCGCCTGAGCCAAAGTGTTTATAGCCAATGTCTTGGCCAGACCAGGCACACCTTCAAGAAGGATATGGCCGTTCGCGAGCAGACCTATCAGCAGGTTCTCCACCAGCTGTTTCTGCCCGACAATGACCTTGCCCATTTCCATTGACAACAAATCGACAAAAGAACTTTCACGCTGAATCCTGTCGTTAAGTTCCTTGATATTCACACTATCCATTATATTATTGTTTAATTTTCAACATACCACTATCTTTGTACCATATAAAGAGCACAAAATGAGATATCGCATACGCCTGTCCTACAATGGTTCAGCCTTCTCCGGCTGGCAGATTCAGCCAAACGCCCCTTCCGTTCAGGAATGCCTGCAAAGAGCATTGAAAACGCTCCTGAACGAAAGCATCACGATAACCGGAGCCGGAAGGACTGACACCAAAGTCAATGCAATAAACTATATCGCGCACTTCGACGCGGAATCCTCCCACGATATCGACACGGACTTCCTGCGCTACAAATTAAATGCCATCTTACCCGCTGAAATCGCCGTGCACGAAGTCTCGGAGGTCAGAGATGACTTCCATTCGAGGTTCGATGCCACGAGCAGGGAGTACAAGTACTTCATACATCGGAAGAAGGACCCGTTCATGTCGGACAGGTCATACCTCTTCACATTGCCCCTGGACCTTGAGGCGATGAACCGAGGGGCGGCGCTGCTTCTGGGCGAACACGATTTCAGCTGCTTCGAAAAAGTCGGCGGAAACAACAAGACATCCGTCTGCAACATCACCGATGCCAGATGGGAGACCTGGACACCGGACCATGTCAGGATGATGGGTTATCCCTGCATTGACGGAGATTATATCGTCTTTACAGTCCGCGCCGACAGGTTCCTGCGGAATATGGTCAGGGCGATCGTCGGGTCAATGATAGAAATCGGACGCGGGAAACGCTCACCGGAATGGATAGGAGAACTCGTGGACCACGGAACCCGCTCTGATGCAGGCCAATCCGTTCCGGGCCATGCATTGTTTCTCACAGAGTGTGCCTATCTTGAAAACGACTAAAAAAAGTTCGGAGATGGCTGATTCCCTTTAGGAAAATCAATGAAAATTCGTAAATTTGCACTCCTTTAGGCCAAGTCATCAGACTTTAGGCCAAATGACGGAATAATTGACAAAATAAAAAAGTAACAAAATATGTTGTTCAATCTCTTACAGACCGCAGGCTTGGATTCAACCGATTTCTCAGCCGCAGCACAGGCAGCAGCGCAAGCTGTTCCTCATGAAGAAGAAATGCACCTTCTGGAAATGGCCACAAAAGGCGGCTGGCTCATGCTGGTCCTCTTGGCATTGTCCATAATCGCCATCTACATTTTCGGCAAGAAATGGTGGATGATCCATCAGGCAAGCACCATTGACGCGAACTTCATGCGCGATATCCGCGACTATATCCGCGAAGGCAAAATCAAATCAGCGCAGTCCCTTTGTGAGAGGTTCGACTCTCCGGTTGCGAGACTTGTGGAAAAAGGCCTGTCCCGTATCGGACGTCCTCTCTCTGACATCCAGACCGCCATCGAGAACACCGGCAACACAGAGGTGGCAAGACTCGAAAAAGGTCTTCCTATCCTCGCCACGATATCCGGCGGCGCGCCGATGATCGGATTCCTCGGAACCGTACTCGGTATGGTCCAGGCATTCTTCAATATGGCCAATGCAGGAAACAACATCGACATCACGCTGCTTTCCAGCGGTATCTATACGGCGATGATCACCACCGTGGGCGGTCTTATCGTCGGCATTCTCGCATACTTCGGATACAACTACCTGACTTCCAACATCTCAGACGTAGTATTCAAGATGGAGAACGCGACCATTGATTTCATGGACCTTCTGCAGGAACCTGAAGGCAACAAAGAATCTTAGAAACATTTACCGATGGCATTCAAAAGACAAACGAAGAGTCTGCATGAAACGGCGATGTCGTCAATGACCGACCTCGTCTTCCTGCTGCTCATCTTCTTTCTCATAACATCCACGCTCGTGAACCCGAACGCGCTCAAGCTCCTCCTGCCGAAAAGCACGGGACAAGTGTCCGCGAAGGCTACCGTGAGCGTATCCGTAAAGGACTGGAACAACGGCCAGTTCACCTACCACATCAATGGTGACGAGCAGCCTGTTCCGTTCAATGAAGTGGAGGATGATCTCGTAAACCTTCTTCAGAGCGATGAGGATCCGACTTTCTCCATCTACGCTGACGAAAGCGTGCCGGTGAAGGAAATCGTGGCATTGATGAACATAGCCAAGCGTAACCACTACAAAGTCATACTGGCGACGCAGCCTGAATAGTCATGAAAGAATATCGGGAAATACAGAAACGGAGGGAACGTACAGGGACGGTTATTGCAGTAATCGCCACTGTGCTGTTTCATACCGGCCTGATTGCTTTCGGCAGTTTCAGCGGACTCACATACATTTATCCGCCGCCACCTGAGCAGGTTTTCCTGGTGGACTTCACAGAAGAAGCAGAAAAAGAACCGGTAAGGCAGCACCTGAGAGGGTCAATGCCGCAGTCAGAGACTCCTGACAGGACCAGGCCAGTGGAGCTTGCACAGAAATCCGAGGCGATGGAGAAAGGCACGAAGAACAATCTTGCCGAAGAATCGACGGTGGATGATTTCGGGGACGTAGAGAAATACGAGCCTGAAAGAGAAAAGCCGATAAACAAGAAAGCCCTGTTCAGCGCAGCGAAGAACAAGAATGCGAAGGACACATTGGCAGCGCAGACAGCAGCGAAGGTAAGCGACGCGCTGAAAGCCGGACATGCCCAGGGAAACACCCACACGTCCATAAATTCCAATACGCCGAATGCCGTACTGAAAGGCAGAAAGACAGTGGGAGTCATAGCCAAACCTGAATACAGTGTTCAGGAAGAAGGCACAGTAGTTGTAGATATATGGGTGGACAATTACGGCAAAGTCACCAAAGCTCTTCCGGGAGCACAGGGAACTACCGTAAACAATGCCGACCTCTGGCAGGCAGCCAGAAAAGCAGCGCTGAGCACGCATTTCAATATGGATGCCGATGCTCCGGCCCTGCAGAAAGGCAAGATCACTTACATATTCAGATTGAAATAAACGAAAACACGGCGCAAGCCGACAATATATTTTTATACCAATGGCGTGAGCCATATAACAATTAAACGCCCGCAGAGGGCAAAATCCAAATGGAAGAAAACAACAAGAGCGGTTTTACCGCAGAGGGAAGAAAGCTGAGACCGAGACGGCCTCGCATTTCCGGAAAGGTCTATTCATCATCAGAAGGACCTGCAGAAAGAAGATCTTACAGTTCTGAGGGAAGAAATTCCTCAGGAGAAGAAAGGACCTATGGAAGACGGTCCTACGGCAGCTCCGAAGGACACGGAAGTTACGGCAGAAGCCAGGACAGAAGAAGCAGCTATGGCAGCTCTGACAGAAGGAGCAGTTACGGTCGTCCGTCTGAAGGCCGCAGTTACGGTGATTCTTCAGAGAGAAGAAGCAGCTATGGCAATTCTGACAGAAGAAGTTACGGCAGCCAGGACAGGAGAAGCAGTTACGGACGCCCGTCTGAGGGTCGCGGTTATGGCGATTCTTCAGAGAGAAGAAGCAGCTACGGCCATTCTGACAGAAGAAGTTACGGCAGCCAGGACAGAAGGAGCAGCTACGGACACCCGTCTGAAGGTCGCAGTTATGGTGATTCTTCAGAGAGAAGAAGCAGCTACGGCTCATCCGAGAGAAGTTTCGGCCCGTCAGGCAGAAGTTTCGCTCCATCAGGCAGAAGGGCATTCAGCCCTCGCGACAGCCGTGACAACGGCGCAGGAAGAGGCGGATTCAACAAAGGCGCAAAATTCGGCGGCAGAGGAGATGCTGCACGCACCCCTGCAAGAGGCAATGCCAAGAGAGGCCAGGCCAAACCAAATCCGTACAAATTCAATGACGCTGACGAGAAGAGCATCAATATGATGCTGAGCAGGAAGCCGCAGCTCGACCAGATACAGCTTTCAGACAATGATTACGTAGAGACTCCTATCAAGGAAGTGATCCGTCTGAACAAGTTCATTGCAAACTCAGGCATCTGCTCACGTCGTGAAGCAGACCAGTACATACAGGCCGGCGTGGTCACTGTGAACGGAGAAGTCATCTCTGAACTCGGCACCAAGGTCAATGTCCTCACAGACGATATCCGTTTCAACGGTGAGAGAATCCGCGGTGAAGAGAAGGTATATATCGTCATGAACAAACCTAAGGGATATGTCACAACTGCAAGCGATCCTCATGCAGACAAGACTGTCATGGACCTGCTCAAGAACTGCAGCGCAAGAGTATTCCCTGTAGGCCGTCTGGACAAGAGCACGACAGGTGTACTCATGTTCACCAATGACGGAGAAATCGCTGAAAGGCTCACACATCCGTCATACGACAAGAAGAAGATCTATCAGGTCATCCTGGACAAGCCGCTTGAGCAGGAAGACTTCGACAAGATAGTAAACGGCATCACCCTTTCAGATGGAGACATCAAGGCTGACGAGCTCGAATACATTGACGCTGAAGACCATAGAAAGCTCGGCATCGAGATTCACTCGGGAAAGAACCGCATTGTCAGAAGGATTTTCGAATCCTTGGGCTATGATGTGAAGGCTCTCGACCGCGTATATTTCGCAGGCCTTACCAAGAAGGGACTGAAGAAAGGCGAGTGGAGATATCTTTCTGAAGGTGAAGCCAATGTCCTGAAAATGGGCTCATACGTATAAGGTATGAACAAGATTCAGGAACCGGAAGAGCACAGAGCGGGATTTGTCAACATCATCGGTAATCCGAATGTCGGCAAGTCCACTCTTATGAATGCCCTGGTCGGTGAGAAACTGTCCATCGTCACGGCGAAGGCCCAGACTACAAGGCACAGGATCAGGGGCATTGTCAATGGAGAGAACTATCAGATTGTCTATTCCGACACGCCTGGTATTCTCAAGCCGAACTACAGGCTGCAGGAAAATATGATGGACTTCGTGGACACCGCCATCGGTGACGCGGACGTCATATTGTACGTGACAGATGTTGTGGAAAAAGCGGACAAGAACGCTGAATATATCGAAAAGCTGAAGAGGGTGGAATGCCCTGTCATCATCGTGATAAACAAAATCGACGTGAGTGACCAGGAAAAAGTGGTCAAGACCATGTCGGAATGGCAGGAAAGGATACCCGGGGCACTGATCATCCCTGTTTCAGCAAAAGAGAAATTCAACATTGACAGTGTTCTGAATGCCGTTATTTCACGACTTCCGGTATCGCCGGCCTGGTTCGACAAAGACGCTTTCACGGACAAGAATCTCAGATTCTTCGCTTCTGAAATCATCAGGGAACAGATTCTGGAAAACTACTCTGAGGAGATTCCTTACTGCTGCGAAGTGGAGATCGAACAGTTCAAGGAAGGCGAGGAACGCTATGAAATCAGCGCCGTAATCTATGTGATGAGGGATTCCCAGAAAGGAATCATCATCGGCAAGGGGGGAAGCGCATTGAAACGCACGGGCACGAAGGCAAGAATCGAAATGGAGGATTTCTTCCAGAAAAAGGTCTTCTTGTCAATGTTCGTGAAGGTGGATGAAGGCTGGAGGGAGAACCGTAAAGAACTCAGGAAGTTCGGTTACGAAGAATAATTATTTGAAAATCAGACTTTATGAAAGAATTTGACGATGACGAGCTGTCTAAGGACGAGCTGGATGATGATGAGAACTTGAATGAAGAGCCGATTGACGACTCTTCGGCGACTCCATCGGACAAATACGAGAAACTCTTGGGAAGTGACAGCAAGAAATACAAGCTGTCGGGCATGTTCAAGGACTGGTTCCTCGACTACTCTTCCTACGTGATTCTCCAGAGAGCCGTCCCTAATATCGTGGATGGCCTCAAGCCTGTTCAAAGACGTGTTCTGCACGCAATGTACGAACATGATACCGGAGCCTACAGCAAAGTGGCCGGAATCGTGGGCGAGGCTATGCATTACCATCCGCACGGAGACGCCTCCATACTTGGAGCTCTCGTCCAGTTGGGACAGAAAGGCTATGCCATAGACTGCCAGGGTAACTGGGGTAACATCCTCACAGGTGACCCTAACGCTGCAGGACGATATATCGAGGCCCGTCTGAGCAAATTCGCGAAGGATGTGATTTTCGACCCGAAGATCACGGAATGGATGACTTCATACGACGGAAGAAACCAGGAACCGGTAGAGCTCCCGGTACGTTTCCCTCTGCTGCTTGCACAGGGCACGGAAGGAATCGCCGTCGGTATGGCATCCAAGATCCTTCCCCATAACTTCAATGAACTGATAGACGCATCCATAGCATATCTCGAAGGCAAACCGTTCGAACTGCTTCCTGACTTCCCGACAGGAGGATACGCCGACTGTTCCAAATACATGAAGGGAAAGCGCGGAGGCAGCGTCAAGGTAAGGGCAAAAATCGAGAAGATCGACAAGAGCACATTGGCCATCAAGGAGATACCTTACGGAAAGACGACTCACATCCTCGTTGATTCCATCTTGAAGGCGAAGGACAAGGGAAAAATCAAGATCAAGAAGATCGAAGACATGACCACCGCAGAGGCGGACCTTGTCATCCATCTTCCGAATGATGTTTCCCCTGACAAGACCATCGATGCATTGTACGCATTCACGGACTGCGAGACTACGATCGCACCGAACGCCTGCGTCATCAAGGACAACAAGCCTCAGTTCCTGAGCGTGGATGATATCCTCATCTACGACACGGAGCACACAAGGGATCTGCTCCGCCAGCAGCTCGAAATCAAGAAGAATGAGCTCGAGGACAACTGGCATTACACTTCATTGGAAAAGATCTTCTTCGAGAACAGGATTTACAAACTCCTGGAAGAGGACCAGAAGAGCTGGGAGGCCCAGGTAGGCGACATCTTCTCCAAGATGAAGGAATACCAGGACAAGCTGCTCAGGGAAATCACGAAAGAGGATATCCTCAAACTCGTGGAGAAGCCGGTCCGCAAAATATCCAAATTCGACACGAAAGTCATTGACCAGAAGATACTTGAAATCGAGAAAGAGCTCAAGACTGTCAATGACCAGATCGAACATATCACAGAATACACCATCAAGTTCTTCAAAGGCCTGAAGACCAAATACGGAAAAGATTTCCCTCGAAGGACCGAGATTACCGGATTCGAGACTATCGCCGCCACCAAGGTTGTCAGCAACAATGCCAAGCTTTACGCCAATCTTGCGGAAGGATTCGTGGGAATCGGACTCAAGAAAGACGAGAGCGAATACATCTGCGACTGCTCGGACATGTCTGAGGTCGTAGTTATCAACAAGGAGGGCAAATATTGGATCAAGAAGGTTGTGGAGAAGGACTTCTTCGGCAAGGACCTGCTCTATGTGGGCATTTTCAACCGTGGTGACACACGTACCATCTACAACGTAATCTACAGAGACGGCAAGTCCGACCTGTACTACGCCAAGAGGTTTGCCATCACGAGCATCACCAGAGACAAGGAATACGACATCACTCAGGGCAAGCCTGGTTCCAAGATCGTATGGTTCACAGTAAACCACAACGGAGAGGCTGAGACCGTGAAACTCACGTTCATACCGAGACCGCGACTCAAGAATCTCAGTATGGAGTACGATTTCTCCGAGCTTGCGATCAAGGGCAAACTGTCCCGAGGCAATGTCGTGACCAAGAATGCAGTACGCCGCATCACCCAGAAGTCCAAAGGTGTTTCCACAATCGGCGGAAAGGACGTCTGGTTCGACCCTGACGTGATGAGGCTCAATGAAGATGGACGTGGAGAGCTGCTCGGACAGTTCAGCGGAGATGACAAGATTCTTGCAATCTTCAAGAACGGCACATACTATACGACTTCATACGACCTGAGCAACAGATATCAGGGCGACCTGCTGAGGATCGAGAAATACGACGAGAACAGGACCTATGCTGCACTTTACTACGACGGCTCGGCAAAACTGTTCTACATCAAGCGCTTCTCATTCACATTGAGCGACAATACTCCTGCCCAGTTCATCCCTGAAGGAAGAGGCAATTATCTTGCCGACTTCAGTGCGGACAAGCACCCTCAGTTCAAGGTGTACTTCACCGGAAGACACGAAAACAGAGAGCCAGAAGTATTTGATGCTGAGGAATTTATTGCAAAGAAGGGTATCGCGGCCAAGGGTAACAGGTGCCACAGGCTGGATGTGCTCAAGGTGGAGTTCATCGAACCGCTTCACAAGCCGGAAGACGATGAGGAACTTCAGGAAGTGCATGAAGCCATTTCTGCAAACATAGAGGAGGACTCTTCAGACGATTTCTCACCGGAGGCAATGTACCACGAACCGTCAGACGAGACGGAAAGCCGTGGAGACATAGGCGAAAGCGACAATGCTGACGAGAGCGAAGAGGAGCCTAATCTGTTCGACTTGTAGGCTATGATAACTCTGACCGGCTTTATGGGGTGCGGGAAAACCTGCACCGCCCAGGAACTGAACCGACTCAAGGGGTGGGATTTCATTGACCTGGATAAAGCTGTGGAAAAAGAGGCTGGACGCAGTATAGGGCAGATTTTCGCGGAAGACGGAGAATCCGGGTTCAGGGCAATCGAAGCAACGGCATTGGCCCGGATCATTTCCGGAAACGGGGTGAAGGTGCTTTCGCTGGGCGGAGGGACATTGACTTCGCCGGAATCCGCCAGACTTGTCCATGACCGGACTACCTGCATCTATTTGAGGGCGAGTATAGAAACTCTTGTTTACAATCTGACCATGTGGCCTGAGGACAGGCCGATGCTGAAGGACCTGCCTGACCGTGAGACGCTTGTCAGACGGGTTGAGCAACTGATGGCGGAACGTGAACAGATCTATGAGCGTACTGCCCACATAATCATTGACATAGACGGAAAGGAATACGGCGAAATCGCCGAAGAAATCGCAAGAGCAACTGAGAAATCAGGGCAATGAAGTGCGAGACGCGGGACAGGTTCAGCTCGTGGCTATATGATGTCTTCCCGCTCGTGAATATCCTTTATACGCAGCTGGAGGGTGGAATTTCCTCTATAATAGTTCTCCACGATGCTGTAGCATACATCGACAGGGTTGCCGTTGCGGATATGCTCGAATGAATCAGCCATGTTGAATGCAATGGCCGACACCTGATGATAAGGCTGCGATTCCTGAATGAGTTCCAGTTTCAGATGCTGACCACCCGGACCGACTTTCCGGCCGTTTCCGTCATCATACACATTCCGGGTAAGGAAAACCGGCGAACTGTTGCCCGGACCGAACGGCTGGAACTGCTTGAGCACCCTGAAGAACTTCGGGGTTATCTGCGAGAAGTTAATTTCCGAATCCACATCGATTACAGGCGTCACCATCTCCTTGGTGATGTGGCTGCTTACATATCTGTCTATCCTTGAAGCGAATTCCGCAAGGTTTTCCTCACGCATCGTCAGGCCTGCCGCATAGATGTGTCCGCCATAGTTCTCGAGCAGGTCCGCGCAGCTGCTGATGGCATCGTAAAGGTCAAACCCTCTCACGCTTCGTGCAGAGCCGGTTATGAAACCATTTGACTTGGTGAGCACGAAAGTCGGCTTGTAATATGCTTCGACAAGTCGGGAAGCAACAATGCCCACAACCCCCTTGTTCCACTCCGGCCCATAGACGATTACTGCATTTTCAGATGTGCAGCAGGTCCCGTTCTGGACCATATCCAAGGCCTCCTTGGTGATTTCACGGTCAATGCTCTTCCGCTCGTTGTTATTGTCATTGATCTTCGTGCCGATGCTCATCGCGGTCATATCGTCCTCTGCAGTAAGCAGTTCCACTGCGAGTCGGCCTGATTCCATACGTCCTGCGGCATTGATCCTCGGTCCGATTTTGAATACGATATCGTCTATGGTGATGTGCTCCGGCTCCAAATTTGCCAGACTGATCATGGCCTTGAGCCCCACGCGAGGCTTCTCGTTCAGCCATTTAAGTCCGAAATGCGCCAACACGCGGTTCTCCCCCACCACTGAAACCAGGTCGGAAGCGATACTTACCACCAGCAGGTCCAGCAACGGAAGCAGAGACTCAAACGGAATTCCGCATTTGGCGGAATATGCCTGAACCAGTTTGAAGCCGACACCGCAACCGGAAAGGTCGTCAAAAGGATAATGGCAATCCTCCCTCTTCGGGTCCAGCACCGCCTCAGCCGCAGGAATCTCCGATTCCGGAAGATGATGGTCGCAGATGATTATGTCAATGCCCTTGGACGCGGCATATTCTACCTTGTCGATGGCCTTGATTCCGCAGTCCAATGTTATGATGAGCCTGAAACCGTTTTCCGCAGCCCAGTCGATACCCTTTTTGGACACGCCATAGCCCTCGTCATATCTGTCGGGAATGTAGAAATCCACAGAAGAAGTCAGCCTGCGGATAAAAGAATAGACCAATGCCACTGCTGTAGTCCCGTCCACGTCATAGTCTCCATAGACGAGAACCTTCTCATTGCCGGACACTGCCTTTTCAAGACGCTCCACTGCCTTGTCCATATCCTTCATCAGGAACGGGTCATGGATGTCTGACAGGTTCGGCCTGAAAAACGAGCGGGCTTCCTCAAATGTCCGGATGCCCCTGTGGACAAGCAAAGTCGCAAGCACAGGATCCACCCCCAGCTCGGCTGAGAGCTGTTTCACATTCTCCGGATCGGCCGGAGCCCTTAATCTCCATTCTCTTTCTTTCGGCATAACATACAAAGATACCTTAATTATTTCAATTTTAGAATTAAATATGTAATTTTGTAGATGTCGCGAAATGGCGGAGATCATCCGCAGAGATTGGTTGCGTGACACTTACCGAGAATAAAAAATATTGAAATAAAAGATATGGCAAATTTGGAATTGAGCGAGCAGGAACTCATTAGAAGAGAGTCCCTCGACAAACTCAGAGAGCTTGGAATCGAGCCTTATCCGGCTCCGTTGTACCCTGTAAATGCGACTGCGAAAGTCATTGAGGCTGAATATGATCCGGAGAAAGGAAATTTCCAGGACGTATGTATTGCAGGAAGAATCATGTCCAGAAGAATCATGGGAGCCGCTTCTTTCATGGAGCTTCAGGATTCCACCGGAAGGATACAGGTCTATGTGAAACGTGATGAGATCTGCCCTGGTGAGGACAAGACCATGTACAATACCGTATTCAAGAAACTTCTCGACATCGGTGACGTGGTGGGCATCAAGGGATTCGCATTCCACACGCAGACAGGCCAGCTTACGGTTCACGCCAAGGAGCTCACTCTCCTCAGCAAGTCATTGAAAGTTCTTCCTATCGTAAAGGAGGCTGACGGCAAGGTGCACGACGCGTTCACCGATCCGGAGCTCAGATACAGACAGAGATATGTGGACCTCATCGTAAACCCTCAGGTAAAGGACACTTTCATCAAGAGGGCCAAGATTATCGCTACGATGCGTGAGTATTTCAACAATGCAGGCTGTCTGGAGGTGGAGACCCCGATTCTCCAGTCGATACCTGGCGGCGCTACGGCAAGACCGTTCATCACGCATCACAATGCATTGGACATTCCTCTGTATCTGCGTATTGCCAATGAGCTTTATCTGAAGAGACTTATCGTGGGAGGCTATGACGGTGTCTATGAGTTCGCCAAGGATTTCCGCAACGAGGGCATGGACAAGACCCACAACCCTGAGTTTACCTGTATGGAAATCTATGTGGCCTACAAGGACTATATCTGGATGATGGAGTTCGTCGAGAACCTTCTCGAAAAGATCGCGATGAACCTCTACGGAAAGACCACAGTGATGAACGAGGGCGTGGAAATCGACTTCAAGGCGCCGTACAAGAAAATCGGCATTCTCGATGCCATCAAGGAATACACCGGTATCGACGTGAAGGGCATGGATGTGGAACAGCTCCGCGAGACTTGCAAGAAACTCAATGTGGAAATCGAGCCGTCCATGGGCGTGGGCAAACTGATCGACGCCATCTTCGGAGAATATTGCGAGAAACATTTCGTGCAGCCTACATTCGTCACTGACTACCCTGTGGAAATGTCACCTCTCACCAAGAGACACAGAAACGACCCGACCCTTACAGAACGTTTCGAGCTGTTCGTATGCGGCCATGAGCTTGCCAATGCTTATTCAGAGCTCAATGACCCTATCGACCAGAGGGAGCGTTTCGAGGAGCAGGCCAGGCTCAAGAGCAACGGAGACGACGAGGCAATGTTCATTGACTATGACTTCCTCCGCGCTCTCGAATACGGTATGCCGCCTACATCAGGCTTGGGAATGGGTATCGACCGTCTGACAATGCTCATGACCGGCAACACTACCATCCAGGACGTTCTCTTCTTCCCGCAGATGAGACCTGAGAAGATGCCGAGCAAGAACGAGGCTAACGAACAGGAATAGTCAATGCGGACAGAAACGATAACTTCTGCACAGAATTCTAAAATCAAGATGCTTCTCGCGCTTGGGGAAAAATCTCGTACCCGGCGCGAGAACTCTCTTTTTGTCGTAGAGGGCAGAAAGGAAATCGGGCACTGCCTGGATGCGGGATACAAAGTCAGGACCTTGTTCGCCTGCCCGGAAATCATACCGGAACGCGAATTGGAGATAATCGCAGAGAGATGCGGTGAGGACTGCACCATTGTCAATGTCCCGGCTCACCTGTACGAGAAAATCGCCTATCGTGGAAGCACTGAGGGCGTGATAGCAGAAGCGGAAATCATTGACAAGTCATTGGGCGACATCAAGTTGCGCGAGAACCCTCTGGTAATCGTGCTGGAGTCGGTGGAGAAGCCGGGCAATCTCGGCGCTGTACTGAGGACGGCTGATGCGGCTGATGCAGATGCAGTGATTGTCTGCGACCCGCTGACAGACTTGTACAACCCGAACCTGATACGTTCGAGTCTGGGTGCCACTTTTACGAGACAAGTCGTGGCGGCATCTTCCGGCGAGACTCTCAAATGGCTGAATGACAACAATATAAAGACATATACAGCACAGCTTCAGGACTCCGAATGGTACTACGATACGGATATGAAATGCGGCACTGCCCTGGTGATGGGAACTGAGCACGAAGGGCTTTCCTCTTTCTGGAGAATGCACGCTGACGCCCATGTGAAGATTCCTATGCTCGGCCAGATGGACTCTCTGAACGTGTCAGTTTCCGCAGCAATCCTGATGTTCGAGGCGGTGCGTCAAAGAAATTCCAAATTATGAACAGATTCGGTCTGATCGGCGATCCTATAGCCACTTCCCTGTCTCCTGCATTGTTCGAGGCAGCATATTCGGGAGAGTTTTCCTACGACCTGATCCAGGGCGCTGATTTCGGCAGTTCATGGAAGGCTTTTGAGGACAGATACAAAGGAATCAATGTCACGGCTCCGTTCAAACAGCAGGCTTTCTCTGAGGCTGACATTTTCACTGCCGGCTGCAGGAAAATCGGTGCTGCAAATATCATTGTCAAGACTGATGATGGTATCCTGGCGGACAATTCGGACTTTACCGGAGTCATCCTGAGCATTGCCGAGGCCTATGTTCCGGGAATTGTCAGGGAGTTCTATGAAAGATACGGCATCAAGGCCCATATCAAGATTCACCAGTACGTAAAACAGGCATTGACAATGCTGTTTTCGCGCAAGCCTCAGGCTCTGATCGTGGGCTGCGGCGGGGCAGGCAGGGCTGCGGCTGTGGCTGCGGCTGAGCTTGGATTCGACACGGCACTGATGAACAGGACCGGGGAAAAGGCTCAGAAGATGGCGGACGAGATGCCGGAATACGGCTTTATCGTGGACCAGCTCAGCGATTTCCGCGCTGCCGTGAAAGAATGTGATCTCGTTATCTATACGTTGCCTGTGGCATTGGACGGGATTTCGGCTCTTACGGCGGAGGATTTCGAGGGCGAGGACAGATACACTTGGCCGCGTCCGGGAAAGGTCATCCTGGAGGCAAACTACAAGACGCCTTCTTTCCGTGACAGGACATCGGTCAATGCAGCGGGCGCGCAATATGTTCCAGGCCTCAGATGGCTGCTGTACCAGGCTCTGACGGGATATTCTGTGCTGACAGGCAAAATGCCTGACCTGGACGCCATGGAATCTGCTGTGATTTCCAGGATGAAAAACCAAGAATAATTGCTAAATTGCAGAACTAATACATATAACTATGTCACTTAACAAAGTAATGCTGATCGGTAACGTGGGAAAAGATCCGGAAGTCCGTTACCTTGAGAACAATCCTGCTCCGCAGGGAACAAATCCGAAAGTCGCACAGTTCACTCTGGCCACCACCGAAAGGTTCAGGGACCGGAACGGAGAAGTGCGCGAAAACACTGAATGGCACAATATCGTGGCCTGGAGAGGGCTCGCTGACCTTGCTGAGAAATATATCAGGAAGGGTTCGCAGCTCTATATCGAGGGCCGCATACGTACAAGGTCATGGAATGACCAGGCAGGTGCCAAGCAGTACCGTACAGAAATCGTGGCTGACTCCATTCAGCTGCTCGGTCGCAAGTCTGACAATCCTGCTTCACAGCAGACGTCCGACAATCATCAGACCGGTTATCAGCCTCAGGGCGGTTACCAGTCACAGGGCGGAGCCGACATGCCTGCCGGATTCGCTCCTCGCCAGGCTTCACAGCCGGCTGCTCCACAGGCTCAGCCTGACTATTCAAGTCCGTCTGACGACCTTCCTTTCTAAGAAATAACAGTAAATTATAAGCAATATGAAACTTGATGTAGTTCTTGGACTCCAATGGGGAGACGAGGGCAAAGGTAAAATTGTGGACGTTCTGGCCGGAAGGTATCCTGCCGTAGCAAGATTCCAGGGCGGTCCGAATGCAGGCCATTCACTTCATTTCGATGGCCATAACTTCGTGGTAAGAAGCATTCCTTCAGGTATTTTCAGGGATGGCTCCACGAACATCATAGGAAGCGGTGTGGTACTTGACCCGATCACATTCCGCGAGGAGTGCGGCAACATCGCCAAGCAGGGCATCAATCCTGAGGAGAAGCTCTATATTTCCAAGAAGGCACACCTTATACTGCCTACACACAGGCTTCTGGATGCGGCTTATGAAGCAGTTGCCGGAAAGGGCAAGATCGGCTCTACATTGAAAGGTATCGGACCTACTTATACCGACAAGATCAGCCGCCATGGTCTGCGTGTCGGCGACATACTCGCCCCTGACTTCAAGGCAAGGTTCGAGAAACTCAAGGCAAGACATCTCCAGCTTCTCCATGACCTCAAGTTCGAATGCGATCCGGACAAGGACGAGGCAGAGTGGATGAGTGCCATCGAATTCCTCAAGAAGTTCAATCTCATTGATTGTGAATACTTTGTAAACGAATGGCTGGATGAGAAGCCTATGTTGGCAGAGGGCGCGCAGGGTTCGCTTCTGGACATTGACTACGGTTCATACCCTTACGTGACATCTTCATCTACGACAATCGGCGGCGTCTGCACAGGTCTTGGTGTGGCCCCTTCAAGAGTGGGCCATGTATATGGTATCTTCAAGGCTTACTGTACACGTGTCGGAAGCGGTCCGTTCCCTACGGAGCTGTTCGACGAGACCGGTGAGAAGATCCGCGAGATCGGTCATGAGTTCGGAGCCGTGACAGGACGTCCACGCAGATGCGGCTGGCTCGACCTCGTAGCATTGAAATATACTGTGATGATCGACGGCGTTACCGACCTCATCATGATGAAGTCCGACTGCCTCGATTCATTCGAGACCATCAAGGTCTGCACATCCTATATCATTGACGGAAAGGAGACGAAGCAGTTCCCGTTCGATACGGAATGCGAAATAACTCCGGTTTACACTGAGTTCAAGGGATGGAACCAGGACCTTACAGGCTGCAGAAAAGAGGAGGAACTTCCTGAGACGTTCAAGGAGTACATCCGCTTTATGGAGAACTACCTGAAGGTGCCTATCAAGATCATCTCTCTCGGACCTGACCGTGAGGCGACAATCGAAAGATAGGTTACTTACTATCGCCCTCACGGGCTCTATAAGCGGTTTTTCGCACTCGCGAAACTTGAGATTCAAAAAAAGCCCGGCTGCTCATCACAGTCGGGCTTGATCATTATGTCAGAACCTTATTAAAGGTCATTCATTTCCTTGAGGTAGTCCTCTTTGCTGCTTACTACGATATCCTGGAATTCCTTCTGGCCTGTGCCGGCTGGAATGAGGTGACCGCAGATGACATTTTCCTTAAGACCTTCGAGGTCATCGACGCGGGCGCGGATAGCTGCCTCGCTGAGCACCTTGGTAGTCTCCTGGAATGATGCGGCAGAGATGAAGCTGTCTGTCTTGAGGGCTGCTCTTGTAATACCCTGGAGCACCTGACTTGCAGTTGCCGGGTGAGCTTCCCTGAAGGCCATAAGTTTCAGACCCTGTCTTTCGAGAGAATCATTCTCGTTCTTGAGGTCACGTGCAGAAATGATGTCGCCTACTTTGTAGCGCTGAGAATCTCCGGCTTCCTTGATGTAGTACTTGCCATAGATCTCATCATTGACATCCATAAACTTCCACTTGTCCACAAGCTCCTCAGGCAGGAACTCCGTATCTCCGGATGAAGTGATCTGAACCTTTCTCATCATCTGTCTTACGATGATTTCGAAGTGCTTGTCATTGATCTTCACACCCTGGAGGCGGTACACGGCCTGAACCTCATTGACAATGTACTCCTGCGCCTTTACAGGACCGAGGACATTGCAGATGTCGGTAGGTGAAACGCCGCCGTCTGAGAGTCTTGAACCTGCCCTCACGTAGTCGTTCTCCTGAACGAGAATCTGCTTGGACAGAGGAACGAGATATTTCTTCTCGATACCGGACTTGTTCTTGACGAAGATTTCACGGTTACCTCTTGTGATTCTACCCATACGGACCTCACCGTTGAGCTCGGAAATTGTAGCAGGACTTGAAGGATTTCTTGCCTCGAACAACTCTGTAACTCGCGGAAGACCTCCGGTAATATCGTTTGACTTGCCGATCGCACGAGGGATCTTCATGATGATGTCGCCGACTTTCACCTGAGTGCCGTCGCTGACAGGGATATGTGCACCTACAGGAAGGTTGTACTGCTTGAGTGTGGCACCCTTCTCATCAAGAATGAGGATCGAAGGAGTCTTGGTCTTGTCCCTGGACTCGATGATGACCTTGTCCTTGTTGTTAGAGTACTCGTCTGCAGACTCCTCGCGGTATGTCGCACCTGCGATCATGTTCTCGAAACGTACTGTACCGGCTGTCTCGACGATGGTAATCGCATTGTACGGATCCCATTCGCAGATAAGATCACCTTTCTGAACCGTATCGCCGTCCTTCTTGTACAGAATCGCTCCGTAAGGAACGTCGTATGAAGAGAATGTGATACCTGTGTTCTCATCGATAATCTTGACCTCAGTCATACGGCTGACGACAACTTCCTGTGTCTGACCGTCATCTGTCACTCTCTGAAGAGTTCTGAGTTCGTCGAATACCAGTTTTCCGTTGTATTTGGACTCGATGGAAGAATCAGCTGCCGTGCTGGATGCAGTACCACCGACGTGGAAGGTACGAAGTGTAAGCTGGGTACCAGGCTCACCGATAGACTGTGCTGCGATAACTCCTACAACCTCACCCTTCTCGACCATTCTGCTGGTAGCAAGGTTACGTCCGTAACACTTCGCACAGACACCCTTACGTGACTCGCAAGTGAGCACTGAACGGATTTCCACCTGCTCGATAGGGAGAGAGTCAATGAGGTTTGCAGTAGCCTCGCGGATTTCTTCACCGGCCTTGATGATAAGTTCACCCGTAATAGGGTTGAAGATATCGTGTACTGACGTACGGCCGAGAATTCTTTCGCCGAGTGACTCGACAACCTCGTCCTTGTTCTTGATGGCTGTAGCAATAAGTCCCCTGAGTGTTCCGCAGTCTTCCTCATTGATGATGACATCGTGAGAAACGTCCACGAGACGACGTGTCAGGTAACCGGCATCGGCTGTCTTGAGGGCGGTATCGGCAAGACCCTTACGTGCACCGTGGGTAGAGATGAAGTACTCGAGCACTGTCATACCCTCCTTCAAGTTGGAGACGATAGGGTTTTCGATAATCTCCGCTCCTGCCGCACCGGACTTCTGAGGTTTTGCCATAAGTCCTCGCATACCGCAGAGCTGCTTGATCTGCTGTGTGGAACCACGGGCTCCAGAGTCAAGCATCATGTAAACCGGGTTGAAGCCTTTCTGGTCTGCAGAAATCTGCTTCTCCACGATTCCTGTAAGCTTGTTGTCAATGGAGGTCCAGAGGTCGATAACCTTGTTGTAACGCTCGTTGTTGGTAATGAAACCCATAGCGTAGTTGTTCTTGATATCCTCCACCTGCTTGTAGCCCTCATTGATGAGGTCGTATTTTTCAGGTGGGATGAGGACATCGCCAAGGTTGAATGAGATACCTGCACGGAAGGCGCGGTCATAACCGAGGTTCTTGATATCATCGAGGAAACGGGCTGTTCTGGACACACCTGTATTCTTGATGACCTCAGTAATGATCTTTCTGAGGGCCTTCTTTCCGAGTACGTCATTGACATAAGGAACCTCTACCGGAACGAACTGGTTCACGATGATACGGCCTGCAGTGGTCTTCACCATCTGTGTGCCGGCCTCAGGATGCTGCTTGTCCTTAGGGAGCCTTACATTGATCTCGGCGTGAAGGTCAATGGCTTTCTCGTTGAGAGCCACGATAACTTCCTCCGGACCATAGAAAGACATCTTCTCACCCTTTGCACCAGGTCTTATCTTAGTGATATAGTAAAGACCGAGCACCATATCCTGTGAAGGCACAGTGATAGGAGTACCGTTGGCAGGATTCAGGATGTTCTGGGAACCGAGCATGAGAAGCTGAGCCTCCATGACCGCAGCGTTGCCGAGCGGCAGGTGGACTGCCATCTGGTCACCGTCGAAGTCCGCATTGAACGCGGTACAAGCGAGAGGGTGGAGCTGGATGGCCTTTCCTTCGATCATTCTCGGCTGGAAAGCCTGAATACCGAGTCTGTGAAGAGTAGGTGCACGGTTAAGGAAAACCGGATGACCTTTCATCACGTTCTCGAGGATATCCCAGATGACTGGTTCCTTTCTATCTACAATTTTCTTTGCAGACTTGACTGTCTTTACAATACCCCTCTCAATCAGCTTCCTGATAATGAACGGTTTGTAAAGCTCGGCAGCCATAAATTTAGGAAGACCGCACTCATGCATCTGAAGTTCAGGACCTACGACGATGACTGAACGCGCAGAGTAATCGACACGTTTACCGAGCAAGTTCTGACGGAAACGTCCCTGTTTTCCTTTAAGGCTGTCTGACAGTGACTTGAGAGCCCTGTTGGACTCGCTTTTCACTGCATTTGATTTCTTGGAGTTGTCGAAGAGTGAATCCACAGCCTCCTGAAGCATACGTTTCTCGTTTCGGAGAATGACTTCAGGTGCCTTGATCTCGATAAGTCTCTTCAGACGGTTGTTTCTGATGATGACACGTCTGTAGAGGTCATTGAGATCGGATGTGGCGAAACGGCCACCGTCAAGCGGAACGAGAGGACGGAGATCCGGCGGAATGACCGGAATCACCTTCATGATCATCCACTCTGGGCGGTTGATGCCGTTGGACTCCTCAAACCATTTGACGATGCTGAGGCGCTTGAGCAGCTCAGCTTTCTTGAGCTGGGAATTGGCCAGACGCATCTCTGTACGGAGACTGTCTGCAAGTTCCTTTATGTCAATCTCCTTCAGCAAGTCATAGATACCCTCTGCACCCATCTTGGCAACGAACTTTGCAGGATCGTCGTCAGGAAGGTTGTAGTTGTCAGGGTACTGGTCGAGAACTGCCAGATACTCATCCTCGGAAAGGAGTTCGAGTTTCTGCCTGTCTGTCTGTCCAGGACGGATGACAATGTACTTCTCGTAGTAGATTACCGCCTCAAGTTTCTTGGCAGGAACGCCGAGAACAGCGGAAATCTTGTTCGGAGCTGACTTGAAGTACCAGATATGGGCAACAGGGACAGTAAGTGAAATGTGTCCCATTCTCTCCCTGCGCACCTTCTTTTCTGTAACTTCCACACCGCAACGGTCGCAGACGATACCACGGTACCTGATGCGCTTGTACTTACCGCAATAGCACTCGTAGTCCTTGGTAGGTCCGAAAATCTTCTCACAGAAAAGGCCGTCTCTCTCAGGCTTGTACGTCCTGTAGTTCACAGTCTCAGGCTTGAGGACCTCTCCGTGGGACCTGTCAATGATGTCCTCCGGAGAAGCAAGCGAAATGCTGATTTTCTGGAAATTGCTCCTTACCTTGTTATCTTTGTTATTGAAAATAGGCATAATATATCAAATCAAAATTGACTGTTACTATTCAAGAGTCACTTTAAGTCCGAGACCTCTGAGCTCGTGCAGGAGCACATTCAGAGATTCAGGAATACCTGGAGTAGGCATCGGCTCACCCTTGACGATGGCTTCATAAGTCTTGGACCTTCCGGTCACGTCATCAGACTTGACAGTAAGGATTTCCTGGAGAGCGTTTGCCGCACCGAATGCCTCGAGTGCCCAAACCTCCATTTCTCCAAATCTCTGACCACCGAACTGAGCTTTACCGCCCAAAGGCTGCTGAGTAATGAGAGAATAAGGACCGATAGACCTTGCGTGCATCTTGTCATCAACCATGTGACCGAGCTTGATCATATAGATGATACCTACAGTTGCATACTGGTCGAACCATTCACCGGTACCGCCGTCTCTCAGATGAGTACTTCCGTACTTAGGAAGACCTGCCTTGTCAGTATATGCACAAATCTCATCAAGACTTGCACCGTCGAAAATAGGGGTGCTGAACTTGAGACCAAGTCTTTCACCTGCCCATCCCAAAACAGTTTCATAAATCTGACCGAGGTTCATTCGGGAAGGCACACCGAGAGGGTTCAGGACAATGTCCACCGGAGTACCGTCCTCAAGGAACGGCATGTCCTCCTCTCTTACGATCTTGGCAACAATACCCTTGTTACCGTGACGTCCTGCCATCTTGTCACCGACAGTGATCTTTCTCTTCTTGGCGATATATACTTTCGCAAGCTGCATAACGCCGTTTCCGAGTTCGTCACCGACCTTGACCTTGTCCTGGATCCTCTTGTTTGCTGCGAGAGCCTCTTTGTAGGCGATGCAGTAATTGTTGATGAGGTCACGGATCATGAGGTTGGTCCTGTCGTCGTCAGTCCATCTGTTTGAATTAATATTTTCGAAGTCAATGGTCCTGAGCTGGGAAGCAGTGATTTCTCTGTCCTCAGGAATGATCTCAACGCCATAAAGGTCGCTGATTCCCACACTCTTCTTGCCTTCTGCCAATGCAACAAGCTTGTCGAAGAACTTGGCATACAAAGACTCGGCTTTCTTGGTGAAATCTTCCTCGATGCTATCAAGTTTTGCTTTCTGCTCAGACTTGGCGCCCTTGCGGTTACCCTCTTTGGCAGCCTTTGAGTAAAGAGCGGTCTTGATGACAGTACCGCTGAGTGACGGATTGGCCTTGAGTGAAGCATCCTTCACGTCACCTGCCTTGTCACCGAAGATTGCACGGAGAAGTTTCTCCTCTGGAGAAGGATCGCTCTCTCCCTTAGGAGTAATCTTGCCGACCATGATGTCACCCGGCTCGATATGGGCACCTACGCGGACAATACCGTTGTCATCAAGATTTTTGGTAGCGTCCTCGCTGACATTAGGAATATCGAATGTGAGTTCCTCCATACCACGCTTGGTTTCCCTGACTTCAGTAAGGTACTCGTCCACGTGAACTGATGTGAGGATATCCCATCTGACCATTTTCTCTGAAAGAACGATAGCGTCCTCATAGTTGTAACCCTTCCAAGGCATGAACGCAACCATAAGGTTACGGCCGAGTGCGAGTTCACCGTTCTGGGTAGCATATCCTTCTGTCATCACCTGACCTGCAACTACCTTGTCGCCTTTCTTCACAATCGGTTTCAGGCAGATAGTTGTATTCTGGTTTGTCTTTCTATATATAGGAAGATGGTAAACAGTGATGTCCGGAGAGAAGCTTACGAATTTCTCGTCCTCTGTGCGGTCATACTTGACGTGGATTTCGTTTGCGTCCACATATACGACTTCACCGCTTCTTTCTGCCATCACCTGTGTTCTGGAGTCGATGCAGACCCTCTCTTCAAGACCGGTTCCCACGATAGGAGCCTGAGGCTTGAGAAGCGGAACTGCCTGACGCATCATGTTCGCTCCCATCAATGCACGGTGAGCGTCATCGTGCTCAAGGAACGGAATGAGGGATGCAGCCACAGAAGCCATCTGGTTAGGCGCAACGTCCATATAGTCAACCTCTTCTTTGGAGACTACAGGGAAGTCAGCCTCGAGACGGCACTGGATTCTGTCCTCTTCGATGGTTCCGTCATCATCCATCTTCACATTGGCAAGAGAAACGAGTTTGTCTTCCTCTTCCTCTGCGCTCATGAACTTCCAGCCGTCATCGGAAAGATTCACCTTTCCGTTCTCGACCTTACGGTAAGGGGTCTCGATGAATCCCAGGTCATCAATCTTCGCATAGACGCAAAGAGATGAGATAAGACCGATGTTCGGACCTTCCGGAGACTCGATAGGACAAAGCCTTCCGTAATGAGTATAGTGCACGTCTCGAACCTCGAAACCTGCCCTGTCTCTGGAAAGACCGCCAGGACCCAATGCAGAAAGACGACGCTTGTGTGTAACTTCAGCAAGCGGGTTCGTCTGGTCCATGAACTGGGACATCTGGCTTGTACCGAAGAATGAATTGATTACCGAAGACAATGTCTTGGAATTGATGAGGTCAGTAGGGCTGAACTGCTCACTGTCCCTTACGTTCATTCTTTCGCGGATAGTCCTTGACATTCTTGAGAGACCTACGCTGAACTGGTTAGCCAACTGCTCACCTACTGTTCTTACACGTCTGTTGCTCAAGTGGTCGATATCGTCAACCGTAGCCTTGGAGTTAATAAGCTGAATGAGATACTTGATGATCTCGGTAATATCCTGATTTGTGAGAACACGGAGTTCAGGATCAGTGTCGAGGCCGAGTTTCTTGTTAAGACGATAACGGCCGACGATACCCAAATCGTATCTCTTTTCGGAGAAGAACAACTTGTCGATCACGTCTCTCGCGGTTGCCTCATCAGGTGGTTCTGAATTACGCAACTGCTTGTAGATGTAATTGACAGCTTCTTTTTCCGTATTTGTCGGGTCCTTCTGCAGGGTGTTGAATATGATGGCATACTCACTGTCGCTGGCCTCATCCTTCTGGAGAAGCACAGTCTTCACCTCTGCATCGGTAAGTTTCTGAATTGTCTCATCGTTGATGACTTCACATCTCTCGACAACCGGAGTTGTACGCTCGATAGGGATAACCTCACCGGTATCCTCATCAACGAAGTCCTCGTTCCAGGTCTTGAGAACCTTTGCGGCGAGCTTTCTGCCCTCATTTGCCTTCAGATTCTCAGGAGTAGCCTCAATCTCTTCAGCCAGGCCGAAAATGTTTATGATATCCTTGTCCGCATCGAAACCGATAGCACGGAGGAGTGTCGTTACAGGCAACTTCTTCTTACGGTCGATGTAGGCATACATCACATTGTTGATGTCCGTGGCGAACTCGATCCATGAACCCTTGAACGGAATGATACGGGCTGAATAAAGCTTGGTACCGTTTGCGTGGAGGGTCTGATCAAAGAACACACCAGGAGACCTGTGCAGCTGTGAAACGATGACACGCTCTGATCCATTGATGACGAAGGTTCCGCCAGGAGTCATGTACGGGATGTCACCCAGATAAACGTCCTGAACTTTTGTATCGAAATCCTCGTGTTCGAGATCACTGCAAGAAAGGCGGAGTTTTGCCTTAAGAGGCACGTTGTACGTGAGACCTCTCTCAAGACACTCTTCAATCGAGTACTTAGGAGGATCAATGAAATAATCTATAAACTCGAGCTTATAGTTGTTCCTCGTATCTTCGATTGGAAATATTTCCTGGAATACTTGGTAAAGACCTTCGTTTTTTCTGTTCTCAGGGGTGGTGTCAAGCTGGAAAAAATCCTTGAATGATTTCAGCTGCACCTCAAGCAGATCCGGATAATCCAGGATTTTTGATGTGGCGAAATTTATTCGTTTATTGGTAGTCTTATTTGACATATTCTGCCTTTGAAATGAGAAAAACTTAAATACGACAAAAAGGTTTAGAGCCTATAATCCGACTCTAAACCTGATTTCGTTCCCAACCAGGGGAGAAGCGAAGTTATTTAACCTCAACTTCTGCACCAGCTTCCTCGAGAGTAGATTTGATCTGCTCTGCTTCTGCCTTGGATACTTTCTCTTTCAAAGTTGCACCTGGAGCCTTGTCAACAAGTTCCTTTGCCTCTTTAAGACCGAGGCTGAGGAGATCCTTAACGGCTTTGATAACGTTAAGTTTAGCGTCACCAGCTGACTTGAGGATAACGTCGAACTCTGTCTGCTCTGCTGGAGCTGCCTCTGCGGCTGCTGCAGGACCTGCAACTGCAACTGCAGCTGCTGCAGGCTCGATACCATACTCTTCCTTGAGAACTTTAGCAAGTTCCTGAACGTCTTTTACAGAAAGGTTAACCAACTCTTCTGCGAGTGCTTTTACGTCTGCCATAATTGATGTAGATATTTAAAATTGTTAATATTATTTCTCTTCTTTTTCTGAAAGGGTCTTGACGATTCCTGCAAGTTTTCCGCCTGCTGACTCGAGAGCAGAAATAACGTTGCGTGCAGGAGACTGGAGAAGACCGATGATGTCTCCGAGGAGTTCCTCTTTAGACTTGATAGCTGCGAGTTCGTCAAGCTTGTCTGCACCTACGAATGCGCACTCCTGAACATAAGCGCCTTTGAGAACTGGTTTCTCAAGACCGCTCTTCTGAAGTTTCTTGATAAGCTTTGCAGGAGCATTTGCAACCTCAGTGTACATGATTGCGGTATTGCCTACGAGAGTCGGGATAAGGAGATTCATCTCTTCATTGCCGAGCTCATTGAGTACGTGAGTGAACAATGTGTTCTTCACAACTGTAAGCTTGATACCTGCCTCAAAGCAAGCACGACGAAGTTTTGTTGTATCTTCAGCATTCAGACCAGCGATATCTGTAACATAGAAGTTCGGGGTCTCTTTGATCTGTGCTGAGATAGATTCAATTATCTGGGCTTTTAATTCTTTTCTCATAACATTGAATATTTATTATTCAGCACTGAATGCTTTAACATCGAGTTTGATACCAGGGCTCATAGTAGTGCAGATAGCTGCGCTCTTGAGATATGTTCCCTTAAGTGTCTGCGGTTTCAATTTGAGGATCGCTGACATCACTACCTTAGCGTTGTCATAAATCTGCTCAGGGGTGAAAGAAGCTTTTCCGATAGCGGTGTGGATGATACCGGACTTGTCAACCTTGAAATCGATCTTACCTGCCTTAACCTCTTTTACAGCGCTGCCGACAGCCATTGTAACTGTGCCAGTCTTAGGGTTCGGCATAAGGCCTCTTGGACCGAGGATACGACCGATGATACCGACTTTAGCCATAACTGATGGAGTACAGATGATGACATCCACGTCAGTCCAGCCGCCTTTGATCTTCTCGATATAATCGTCGAGACCAACATAGTCTGCACCAGCCTCTTTAGCCTCAGCTTCCTTGTCAGGAGTACAAAGAACGAGAACTCTTGTGACTTTACCGGTTCCGTGAGGAAGTGTAACGACGCCACGGATCATCTGGTTTGCCTTACGAGGGTCAACGCCCAAATTTGCGATAAGCTCTACTGAAGCATCGAATTTCGTGAAGGTAATTTCCTTAAGGAGACCACACGCTTCAGAAAGTCCATACTGCTTTGTCTGGTCAACTTTGGCCAGCGCAGCTGTCATATTTTTTGAAAGTTTACTCATGATGCGCGTGATTATTTAACATCCTCAGGGAAAGTTCCTGAAACTCTGATACCCATACTTCTTGCTGTACCTGCGACCATCTTCATAGCTGACTTGAGGGTGAAAGCATTCATATCTGCCATCTTGCCTTCTGCTATGGTTTTTACCTGATCCCAAGTAATGCTTGCTACCTTCTGTCTGTTAGGTTCGCCTGAACCCTTCTGAATTTTCGCAGCCTCTTTGAGGGAAACAGCAACTGGCGGCTGTTTTACAACGAAAGTGAAAGACTTGTCTGAAAATACGGTGATTACTACTGGAAGCACTTTACCTGCAGACGCCTGAGTGGCTGCATTGAACTGCTTGCAGAAGTCCATAATGTTCAGTCCTTTCGAACCGAGAGCCGGTCCTACAGGAGGCGCAGGATTCGCTGCTCCACCTTTGATCTGGAGCTTAATGAATCCAGTTACTTCTTTTGCCATAACTTGTTATTCTTTAGTTACTTGATTAAAGTTGAGCTCGAGCAGAGTCTTTCTGCCGAAGATCATAACTATTACCTTTATTTTGCTTCTGTCAACTGCAATCTCATCGACTGTTCCATCGAAGCCGCTGAATGGTCCGTCAGTAATCTTGACTGAATCGCCAACCTGATAATCCACTTCTGTATCAGCTACAGTTTCGGTCTGCTCGTCCTGCTGTCCAAGAAGCCTCTTGACTTCATCCGGATGCAGAGGCACTGCAACTTTCTCGCTCTGGTTTTTGCTGTCCTTCTCGGAGAGGAAACCAGCGAGACCAGGTATGACGTGACTGCGGATGAGGTAATCGGAATCCTTGCCAAGTTCTGCCTCGATAAACACATAGCCAGGGAAAAGGATTTTCTCGGTAGCTACGCGCTTGCCGTTCTTCACGGTATATTTTTTCTCAAGGGGAACAAGGACCTGCGAAATTTCTTTCTGCAAATCTACGCTCCTCTCGATCTCTTTGTCGAGGTACTCTTTGACTTTCTTCTCTTTGCTTCCTGCAGTCCTAAGGACGTACCATTTTTTCTCGCCCATGGTAATGAATAAAATTACAACGTGTAAATTGCTGTCATCAGATACTGGAAAATGTAGTCAATGACGAACAGTACAGCCGCGATGATGACAGTAGCGACCATAACAAGGAGAGCAGAACTCTGAAGTTTTGCCCAGGTCGGCCATGTCACCTTCTTGGTGAGTTCCTCATACGACTCTTTCAGATAGTTAATGAACTTACTCATCTTTTCTTTTAATGGACACCACTTGTTGGAAGCAGATGCGGCGTCAGTTAAACATTACCAAATCGTAACCTTTGATATTAGCAGGGGCAGAGAGATTCGAACTCCCATCAATGGTTTTGGAGACCACTATACTAGCCCTTATACTATGCCCCTGTAAATGGGTGCCGGATGTCCGGCACCACTTGTATTGTCTTACCGAAAATTAGTCGATAATCTTTGTAACCTGGCCTGCGCCGACTGTACGACCACCCTCACGGATTGCGAAACGAAGACCTTCGTTAAGTGCAACTGGAGTGATGAGTTTTACAGTGATCTCAACGTTATCGCCTGGCATAACCATCTCAGTTCCCTCTGGAAGAGTGATCTCACCTGTCACGTCAAGTGTACGGATGAAGAACTGTGGACGATAGTGGTTGTGGAACGGAGTGTGACGGCCACCTTCCTCTTTCTTGAGGACGTAGATCTGAGCCTTGAAGTCAGTGTGCGGAGTGATTGAGCCTGGTTTAGCAACAACCTCACCTCTCTTGACGTCCTTCTTGTCGATACCACGGAGAAGAAGACCAACGTTGTCTCCAGCCTCTCCCTGATCGAGAAGTTTACGGAACATCTCAACACCTGTTACAGTTGTAGATCTTGGAGCGTCACCGAAACCTACGAGCTCTACCGGGTCGTTAACGTGGATAGTACCTGTCTCGATACGGCCGGTAACTACAGTACCACGACCTGTGATAGAGAAGATATCCTCGATAGGCATAAGGAATGGTTTCTCGTTCTCACGAACTGGGATAGGAATGTATGTATCAACAGCATCCATAAGCTCCATAACCTTCTCCTCCCACTTAGGGTCTCCGTTAAGAGCACCGAGTGCAGAACCACGGATGATAGGGCAATCCTCATCGAAACCGTAGAATTTGAGGAGGTCTCTGATTTCCATCTCAACGAGGTCGAGCATCTCAGGATCGTCAACAAGGTCAACCTTGTTCATGAATACAACGATCTTAGGTACGTTCACCTGACGAGCGAGAAGGATGTGCTCACGAGTCTGAGGCATAGGACCGTCAGTAGCAGCAACAACGAGGATAGCACCGTCCATCTGAGCAGCACCGGTAACCATGTTCTTCACATAGTCAGCGTGACCCGGACAGTCAACGTGTGCATAGTGACGATTTGCTGTTTCATACTCGATGTGTGAAGAGTTGATGGTAATACCACGCTCTTTCTCTTCTGGAGCATTGTCGATCTGATCGAAAGACTTGACTTCGTCAGCTTTTGTAAAACCTTTCTCAACGAGCACCTTGGAAATGGCAGCTGTCAAGGTAGTTTTACCGTGGTCAACGTGGCCAATTGTACCAATGTTGACATGCGGCTTGGTTCTTACGAATGTTTCTTTTGCCATAATATTATGTTTTTAATATGTTATTGCTATGAATAAACACGTATAGAGCCGGTGATGGGAATTGAACTCATGACCTCATCCTTACCAAGGATGCGCTCTACCCCTGAGCTACACCGGCGACACTTTTCGAAAAATTTGAGCGGAAAACGAGGTTCGAACTCGCGACCCTCAGCTTGGAAGGCTGATGCTCTACCAACTGAGCTACTTCCGCAAGTGTGAGTGGGAGAAGATGGATTCGAACCACCGAAGACATAAGTCAGCAGATTTACAGTCTGCCCCATTTGGCCACTCTGGTATTCTCCCAATATTTCACCGGAAAAGGCCGTTTCCGGAACTTGAGCCGATAGAGGGATTTGAACCCACGACCCCGAGATTACAAATCACGTGCTCTGGCCAACTGAGCTATATCGGCAATATTTTGTGTCTTACGTTTCGTAAGGGATTGCAAAGATAGGTAATAAATCTTATTCTGCAAACATTTTTTAATTTTTTTCGACGTTTTCTATCATTTTCACTGCTTTCCCGGCTATGCCTTCCGCATCCAAACCGCACGCAGCACGCTGTGAGGCCTGTTTGTCCTGTACGATGAACTCATCCGGGATACCGAGCCCCTGAATAGGTATTGCAATTCCTTCAGATGCCAGGTATTCTGCCACGGCACCGAAGAGCCCGCCTTTGATACAGCCTTCCTCCACAGTAAGTATCATTCCTTTTGAAGCCGCATCCCGTACCAACTCCTCGTCCAGCGGCTTTATATACCTTATATTATATACGGCAGGCGTAACTCCTGTCCGTTCCGCCACCAATGCGGCAGCTTCCATTGCCCTGTTCGCCTCCGGACCCGCAGCGATTATCGACAGGATCTTTCCGTCCTGGAGTTTCTCGCCTTTCCCGGGTTCAAGGACATTGACCTCGGCATTTTTCCAGTCCACCCCTTCGCCGCAGCCGCGAGGATACCTTATTATGAAAGGACCAGTCTTGGTGCTTGCCGCCGTGTACATGAGGTTCTTGAGTTCAGTCTCATTCCGGGGCGCGGAAATTATCACATCCGGAATCGAACGGTAAGCTGCCATGTCATAGCATCCGTGATGTGTGGCGCCGTCCTCTCCGACCAGCCCGGCCCTGTCGAAACACAGGACTACAGGCAGATGCTGAAGCGCCACGTCATGGATTATCTCGTCGTACGCCCTCTGCGAAAATGATGAATAGATATTGCAGAACGGCTTCATTCCTCCTGCAGCAAGACCTGCGGAGAATGTAACGGCATGTTCTTCTTCAATACCGACATCGAAAAACTGCCCCGGAAGTTCCTTGGCCAGCAGATTCATACCGCAACCGGAAGCCATCGCAGGAGTTATTCCGACAATTCTGCCGTCCTTCCGCGCCAGGTCCAGAAGCACCTGACCGAAGACGTCCTGATAACGGTCAGGCCTGCCTTCTGACGAAGGACGTTCGCCTGTAACCGGATCGAACTTCCCCGGAGCATGCCAGACAGTAGGATTCTGTTCAGCCGGAGCAAAGCCTTTTCCCTTGCGGGTTATGGTGTGCAGCAGCCTCGGCCCCTTGAGATCCTTGAGCCTTTTCAATGCGTCTATAACAGCGCCCATATCATTGCCGTCCACAGGACCGAAATACCTGAGTCCGAGAGATTCGAAGAACGCACCTCCGAAATCATCCACGAGCGAAGACTTGGTAGAACGCACCAGGTTCTGCATCTTGTCACGAAGCCAGCCCTCCCCCATCGTATTCCAGATTCCTGCCTTGATCTTGTTATAGGTCGGGTCCGTGGTAAGTCTCAGCAGATGATTGTGAATTCCTCCGAGATTCTTGTCAATGCTGCAGTTGTTGTCATTGAGTATTATGAGGATGTCGCTCTTGCTGGCCCCGACATTGTTCAGGCCTTCCAGGGCCAGGCCTCCAGTAAGGGCTCCGTCACCTATCAGAGCGACCACTTTCTCGTCAATGCCCTGCATTTTCGCTGCCACAGACAGTCCGAGAGCCGCTGATATGGAGGTGGAAGAATGTCCGACACCGAATGCGTCATATTCGCTTTCTTCCCTTTTGGGAAATCCGCTGAGTCCGCCTTTCATCCTGTTTTTGAGGAATGCCTCCCGCCGGCCTGTCAATATCTTGTGAGCATAGGCCTGATGCCCCACATCGAATACAATCTTGTCAGCAGGGGTGTTGAACACATAATGAAGTCCGACAATGAGTTCCACAGCACCCAGACTCGATCCGAGATGCCCCGGATTCGTCGCACAACAGTTTATGATGTATTGACGGATTTCGGCGCACAACTGTTCGAGCTGCGCATTGTCAAACTTTCTTATATCTTCCGGTCCATTGATATTTTCCAGCATAGCAAATCTGTTTCCGTTTCGAAATTGCTGCAAGTTACAAACATTTCCCGACATTTCATCTTCCAATAATTTTGAGGTTTATGATTTATTGAATAACTTGCGAGCCTGTTTTTCGCAGCCCGCGTACAGCAGGCCAATGATGAATACAAATGGTTTATAAATATGTCTAAAGCGCAAAAATTAATGAATGACAGTGCGGTAGCCCGCTGGTCAGTTCTCGTGCTAATCGCACTGATGATGTTCTTCGGCTACATGTTCGTGGATGTAATGTCGCCTCTCAAGTCTCTCGTGGAAGAGAAACTCAAATGGGACAGCACCGTATTCGGAACATATGCAGCTTCAGAGTTCTTCCTGAACGTGTTCTGCTTCTTTCTGATTTTCGCAGGAATCATCCTGGACAAGATGGGTGTCCGTTTCACAGGACTGCTTTCAGCCTCTCTGATGGTAGGCGGCGCCGTCGTAAAATATATAGGTATCAGCGACTGGTTCCAGGCTACAGCTTTCTGCGGCTGGCTTGACAGCTGGTGGGTAGCCCTTCCCGGAAGCGCAAAGATGGCCTGCCTCGGATTCATGATTTTCGGATGTGGCTGTGAAATGGCCGGTACTACAGTATCCAAGGCTATCGCCAAGTGGTTCAAAGGCAAGGAGATGGCATTGGCAATGGGCCTCGAGATGGCCATCGCCCGTCTCGGCGTATTTGCCGTGATGTGGATTTCTCCTATGATCGCTTCCAAGTTCAACGGCTCCGTGGTCGCTCCTGTAGGATTCTGCACAGCACTTCTCTGCGTAGGACTCCTTTTCTTCCTTACATTTACATTTATGGACCGCAAGTTCGACAGCCAGCTTGTCGAAGCAGGTCTCATGACAGCCGAGAAATCACCGGAAGACGAATTCCACCTCAGCGACCTCGGCAAGATCTTCAGCAGCAAAATGTTCTGGATTGTCGCCCTGCTCTGCGTACTCTATTACAGCGCAATCTTCCCATTCCAGAGATATGCACCTAACTACCTCGAGATCACTCTCGGAGTATCAGCTGAAACCGCTTCACGCCTGTTCAGCTGCTTCCCGATTCTCGCAATGGTACTTACTCCGTTCCTCGGAGCATTCCTCGACTTCAAGGGCAAGGGCGCGTCAATGCTGATGTTGGGTGCCATCATCATGATTGTCTGCCACCTCAGCTTCGCATTCCTTCTGCCGGCATTCCCGAGCAAGGCATTGGCTCTTGTACTGATCGTAACCCTCGGAGTATCATTCTCATTGGTCCCTGCCGCTCTCTGGCCGTCAGTTCCTAAGATCATCGACGAGAAGATTCTCGGTTCAGCATACTGTCTGATTTTCTGGGTACAGAACATCGGACTCTGCCTGGTTCCGCTTCTTATCGGCGCTACACTTCAGGCAACCGGAGGATATATGGTTCCTATGATCATCTTCTCCACATTCGGAGTACTCGCCTTCATACTGTCATTCATGCTCAAGTTCGAGGACAGGAAGAAGGGATACGGCCTGGAGCTTCCTAACGTCAAGGAATAGTCCCGATGGCTACAGATACAGCAAAGATCCGCAACATCACGCGTTGGCTGGCACTCGCCTGCCTGGTGGTTCCGATGTTCGGATCTTACTTTTTCGATGATATGTTCTCATCCCTGTCACAGCTTTTCCGCTCACCGGAACTGCTGGAACTGGGATGGGATTCTGCTGACTACGGCTTCTACGCAGGCGGTTATTCATTCCTCTGCGTATGGGGAGGCCTGATTGTCTGCGGTATGCTTTTAGACAAATGGGGTGTCAGGATAACCGGCTCCATCTTCGTAGGGCTCATGGCAGCCGGCGCCGCCATCGTGACTTTTGCGATAACGTCAGGGATGGCTCCTTCATCTTCATTGCTCACGGCCTATGCCGGATGCATGATATTCGGTCTCGGCAGCGAAATCGCAGGCGTGGCAGTGACACGGTCCATCGCCAAATGGTTCAAGGGCAGGAATATGGCTCTCGCAATGGGACTGCAGCTGGCCATCGCCCGACTCGGTACTGCCCTCGCACTTATACTTTCTCCGCTTCTTGTTACAGCTAAACCGGCCGGAGAAGCCTACACATTGGCAGAAACCGCCCGTCCCGCATTCGCCGGACTGGTTATCCTGATGGTGGGGTGCATCGTCTGGGCGATTTTCGTGGCAATGGATGCGAGATTCGATTCAGTGACGGGCGAGACTGACAGGAAAGAGACTTCAGAAGAAGACAAGTTCAAGTTTAGCGACATATTCAAGGTGCTGGGCAACAAGTACTTCATAATGTCGGCGCTGCTCTGCGTGTTCTTCTACTGCAGCATTATTTCATTCAAGAAATTCGCCACCTCCATATTGATTCCGAGATTCGACCTGCCGGTGGACAGCGCAAGCCTGATGGTGTCAATGATCCCTTTCTTCACGGTAATCTTCGCACCGCTTTTCGGACTGCTGGTGGACAAGGTAGGCAAGGGAACCAGATGGATGATAACGGGTTCAGTCCTGGTCCTCGTTTCCCATCTGATGATAGCATTCGCGCCTCAGGGCGTTCAGGCTTACGGATATGTGGCTATCGCAATGTTGGGTGTCGGCTACTCTCTCGTTCCTGCCGCCCTCTGGCCGACCATTCCGAAGATCATTCCCGAGAAGAATCTCGGCACTGCATATTCTCTGATCTACTGGATTCAGAATATGGGCATGCTGCTTGTTCCGATTGCGGTCGGCTTCATCTTCAGAAATGAGGTGACAATGCCGGGGGACGCCGCCCAGGAACAGAACGCGGCACTGCATGCTGAACTGATTTTCATCACGCTCAGCATTCTCGCCATCCTGATTTCAGTGCTGTATGCAAGGTCTTCGGACAAGGCTCCCGAATTAGGCATTGACAAGGCGATAAAATAGTGTGCGGATGGGTTGGCGCTTGCTTATTTCCGCTCAGGAAGGCGGAAGCCTGTGACTTTCATCACACGATCCGGTGTTTCAGGGGTTCCAGTCATTGGGGCCCCTTTGTCCATTGACCTGATTTCCAGCATCTCGGCCGGCGAAAGTTCGAAATCGAAAACATCTGCATTGGCCTTGATCCTTTCGCGGTGGACGCTCTTCGGGATGATGATGACTCCGCATTGGAACTGATAGCGAAGGGCGACCTGGCGGGTGGACTTCCCGTGGCGGGCAGCTATCTCCAACAGCCGTGGCGACTGGAAAAGTTCGTCAATACGGCCCTGTCCGAACGGCATGTAGCCTTCGTGCGCCACTCCGAGACGCTCCAGCCACTCGTGCTCTTCCAAGCGCTGAGCATAGAGGTTCGTCTCGATCTGATTCACTGCCGGCGCTGTCTCATTGAAGTTCATCAGGTCAATGAGCCTGTCGGTATTGAAGTTGGAGACTCCGATTGCACGGACCAGACCCTCGCGGTTCATCGCTTCGAGATCGCGCCATGCGGCATAGATGTCGCCATAGGGCCAATGCAGCAGGACAAGGTCAATGTAGTCTGTGCGGAGCTTCTTCATTGACTCCATCAATGATGCCCTCGCATCGGAAAATCTTGTCGGCCATACTTTGGTGGTAATGAATATGTCTTCACGCGGGACGTCAGAGGAGGCAACCGCCTGACCGACGAATTCCTCATTATCATAGAACTGCGCCGTATCTATCATCCTGTAGCCGAGTTCGAGCGCATCCCTTACGCTCGTGAGACATTCATTCGGATCTGTGGTCTTGTAAGTCCCCAATCCGAGGACCGGCATCTCCACGCCATTGTTAAGTGTAACCGTTTTCATATTTCCGTGATTTTATTGTCTGTTTTCTGACATCTTGCAAAAATAATAAAAAATACACTACACGAAGCTGACTCGTTTTTACAGTTTATCCGTAAAACCACCCCTTTTCACGGATAAGTTGTTAATTTTGAGCAACTTGTCCGTGAGATACCCCTTTTTACGGACAAACTGTGTTTTGCGAATCAACTACCATCAGGAATTGTTGTCAGCGATGTTTGGAATGAGATTTGGATTGTTTAGACTTAGTAAGCAATCCAGATTAAGCAGTCAGTAAAATATTTTTTGCGATTCTGTGAAAAAAATTTGCGGATATTTCAAATTATCGTACATTTATGCGGATATAGTAACTGGAATAAATACTGGAAATAAAGAACAAACAATAAGATAAGAGGTATGAAAATGAAACGCATCTTAGCATTACTCTGTGCAGCTGCAACATTGACATTAAGCTGCAAAAAATCTTCTTCCGAACCTGCTCCGGGCCCGGAAAGCAAAGATTTCACTATCGAACAGACGGACCTCACACAGGGTTCCTTCGGCGTTCGCATCACACCTAAGGACAATGAAGGCACTTACTACTTCAACGTCATCACAAAAGAGGATTTCGCCAAATTATACAGCAGCGACTCCGACAAACTTACAGCTGCCTACAAGGCATGGTTCGAGCAGATTGCCACGGCAAACGGACTGGCATTGCAGGACATTCTCAAGGAAGCACTTTTAAGCGGAATGCAGAATAAGCCATATACTGCACTCGTACCGAACACTGAATATGTATTCTTCGTATATGGCCTCGACCTCGACGGAAACGCCACTACCGCAGTGAGCTACTATGAGTTCAAGACACTTGAGCCAAAGCTGGATGAGACGGTGACATTCAACATCACACCGACAGAGATAAAGTCCACCTACTTCGTATTCGATATCGAGCCGAGCAACCCTGACATTTTCTATTTCTTCGACATTATGCCGGCTTATGAGTATGAAGACCAGTGCGCAAATGACCCGGCCAACATTCCAAGTTTCGTAAAAACATTCATAACATCTCTCAAGACTGAAAACGACACGTTCAAGGCGATGAGCTGGGCAGAATTTGTCACATACCTTACAAAAAGAGGCAAATACACATACGACACCCAGACATCAGAAACAAACAACAGCCTTCTTCCTGAGTACGACTATTATGTGTATGCTATCGGCATCGCCAATGACGGTTCATTCTCGACAAATCCTACAGTAGTAAAAGTCACTACAGGGGAAACACCGCGCAACGAATATACCGTAACAAAGTCCGCCATCAGCGACATCACATACGAGTTCAACATTCTCGCGGCATATAGCGAAGCATTCGCCGTGATGATGGAAAGAGCCATCTACTTCGAGGGAGAAACCGATGAGCAGATGGTGGCTGACCTGGTAGCCGCAAATAAAGGCGACATTTCCGCATATCTTTTTGCAGACAGGGCAAAAGGCTCATTTACGGACCTGATTCCTGATGAAGATTACTACGTATTCATCTTCGCATGCAACACGAACGGCACTCCTAAGACAGGAGAGAAGGCCAATATCGTAAAAATCCCTATCAGGACAAAGACAGCAAGTCCGACAAATGCAACCTATACGATCAAAGTATCCAACATCTCCAAGACTACAGCCAGAGTAAATATTTCAGGAGACGACAAGGCTACAGGACAGACATTCCTTCTCAACTATGTCACAAAAGCAGAGTTCGATGCAGGTGTGGCAGCCTCAAGCGAGAAAGAATTCCTGCAGAAGCACATGGACGCAAAGATTGATGCCAGCCTCAAGGAATGGAATGAAAGCCATGCAAAACTCGACAGGAAAGAATTCCTTTCCCGACTGCTCCCAGGAGAATCAGTGTTTGGCACAGGAACATACGTGGATTGGGATGGACTTACTGCCGGCACGGAATACTATGCTTATGTGATCGGCATCAAGGCTGACGGCACTTACACGACTGAGCCATTCAAGACCTCATTCAAGACCATCGAGGAGAAGAAGAGCAAGGTATCAGTATCAACTGCTATGAAAGCATGGATGCTTGATGAAAACGCAGACTCATGGATGCTTGAGAAATACCCTGCTAATAAGACAAACTATAATCTCAGCTTCGATGCTGTGCCATATGCTTCAGCCGGAAAACTGTATGTGAAAACTTTCACAGGCACAGACGAGTGGGCTGGAAAGAGTTCAGAGGAACTGGTGACATTACTGTTGAAGGAGACTCCTACATTGGCACAAAAAGATTATTACGGATATATTACATGCCAATATAGATACAATCCGTCTGTTACACGCGGAGAGATGTTCTACGTATATGCTATCGCATACGACACAGATAACATCCCTTCAGATATTCTGAAAGTAAGCCACTTGTCAAAAGAAGAAGGCTCATTGAACACAGGAATGTCAACAGACGTAAAAATCGACAAGACTGAAACTATAGCTGTTGCACGATAATGAAAAACTTCAGCAGATTCATAACATTGACACTTGCGGCAGTTGCCCTTCTGGGCGGCTGCGGCAAGAGCAATGATCCAGACACGCCGCAGAAGCCGGACAAGCCGGATCAGCCATCAGCACCAGTTTATAAGGTAGGCGACTACTATGAACAGGGCTTTGTAAAGGGCATTGTCATAAGCGTGGACGAAAAAGGCGAGCACGGAATGGTGGTTTCGCTTAATGAGACGGAAGCCGTATGGTCCTACAAAAACGAGGAGGCTATGGGTTCCCAGCCCGGGACCGGAAAATACAACACTGAATGTATCTATAAGATGGACGACTGGAGAAACCAGTATCCGGCATTCGACTGGTGCAGCAGAAAAAATGTAGGTTCGCTCAAGAACTGGTTCATACCTTCAATGAATGAACTTGCTCATCTCTACAAGGCATATACCGGTCACGAAGCCAATGACACTGAGCAGGGCACCGGTTCCATCAAGTCCAAGGCTGATGATTCATCAAGCAAGGCCTGGTTCAACAAATGCCTGACCGACAAGAAAGGAACGGCATTGACAGACGGCATATACTGGTCTTCAAATGAGACCGGTCCGAGCATCGTATATGCTTTCGACATGCAGTCGGGAACTTCCGTAACAGACCCGGACAAACTGGACAAAAAACAAACACATCGAGTTAGGGCATTTGCCGAATTTTAATTTTTCAGAAATAATGAAACATAAAATATTCTCAATATTGTTATCCGTTATGGCCATTGCAGGCTGCACAAAAAGCAACGAAGAGCAGGGCGGAAATAACGGAGCGCTTGCAGCACCTGATGTTCAGATAATTGCAGAAGCCACTTCGCTGACGGCAATGTGGAATCCTGTCAATGGAGCAGACGGTTACAGAATCGAAATCACCTACCTCGCTGACGGTACCAATGCCGATGTAGTGAAGGAGAACATCAAAGAGACAAACTATATCGCAAAGGGTCTGCACCCTGGCAGGACATACACAGTCAGAATCGCTGCCACAAAGGACGGCAAGGCATCGTCAAACTGGTTCTACAAGGACGTGACCACCGACAGCAAGGCCATCACATTTGAGATTACTCCTTACGAATGTTACGACAAGAAAGGCGGTTATCTGTATTACAGCGCATTTGTAAAACCGAGCGATGACGGCATTTACTACTGGGTAGGTGCTGTGGCATACAGCTCAAAGGGTGATGCGAAATCCTGGATTGAGACAGATATCCAGAACCATATCGACAAAGGCGAGACATGGGAATCACTTGTAAAGGATAAGTCTATCATCCAAGGAAAGGGCCAGTGCGGTTTCGAATTCACCGGAGCTGATGATATGATTTTCACTGCTGCAGCTGTAGAGAAGACCAAGAAAGGCATTGAGATTATCTCAGACGTTTCCATGAGTTATCCTTTCTATGCTATAAACCAAGGTGCATCCAAATCTCACCCTGCCACAATTGATGACTTTGTAGGAGAATGGGTCTGCATGCCGAACGGACAATATTCAAGAAAGGAAGACAAGACATTGGAACTGGTAGAAAGCAAGCCGTTCAATGTGACGATAGCCAAATCTGGCAGCAATACATTGACAATTACCGGCTGGGGAGGTGAACGGAACAGATTCAGCTCAAGCCCTATCACCCTCGACTACAAGGAAGAAACCGACAAGATAGACGAGCATTTCACGATTACTCTTCCTCAGACCATCAAGACCGAGGGCGAGACAGAGTGGGCATACACTTCCTGGTTCGTACTCTCAGAGAAAAGCGGAGGTGTCGTCACCTATAGTATATATGAGCCATATGACAAAGAGTATGCAGTTAAAATAATGCCATCATGGCAAGTAGGCTTCCACGGCTATATCGGAAACAAAAACAAGACTGTCATAAAGATTGAAGGTGAGAATTATGATGGAGGCTCTATGGGAGCAGAAATGACAGGCTTATGGCCTTGCGGAATGACTTCAGAGGGCAAGTTCTCCAAATTCCTGAACGGCTCGGAAAAAGGCAATGACGAACCAGTCTCCATGTACTACCTGGCAAGAAAGGATTTCGCAGAAGGAAAGGTCTTCCAGGCACCGGATGTAAGCGATGAGATCATCTCCAGCGCATCAGTAAAATCTGCGGGAGCTAAGGCATTGACATACAAGCGTGTGAATCAGTAGCAGACACCTCTGTCAGGACAATGGCGACAGAGAACTGCACAACAGATATGAAAGAAGGTGACCAGAATTCCGGCCACCTTCTTTTGTTATTCAGTCAATGCTGTTATCCGCAGTAGAAATACTTGTCCACGAGAGCCTTGACCTTGTCCGGATCCTTCTGAGCATCGGCAAGCAGCCCCTTGTCACCGAAAGAGCGCAAGGACCTGATAATACCGTCTATCATACGAGGAGAGAATACATTGTCCTGCTCAAACACGCTGCGCACCTGCTCGAGAGCATCGGCAGATTCACTGCAGCAGCCCGGCAATTCAGCAAAATCCTTGGACCCCTTGGTATGGATATTCAATCCCGCATAAGTGCGGCCAGTAAGTTCAAGGGCCTCTTTCACAGGCATTTCCAAGCCATAGCGACATGCGGTGCAGAGACCTGCCATAAGCTGATATATGTCCGCAGAACTGTCGGGAGAACGCATCTCTACAGTCTGCTTGGCAGAGGCGTCTGAGACCTCGTAACCGTCAGAATACTTGCAGTGGTTCTCCACAGGATTCGCATCCGCGCACATGTCATTGGCAGTGGACCAGCCCAATGGGACACGCACAAGTGCAGAGCGGTTGCAGTCACCCCAGCAGATATTGGTCGGGGCCTCCTGATGAGGAACCAGACGGAAATATGAAGTAGGATTCTTGTTGCCGAACGCGGTTATAGCAGGAGCGAGAGTCATCATGCCGGCGATGGCTCTGTGCGCGATTTCTGAAAGCTTGCCGCTTTCGGTCATGCAGCTCTTGCCGTCCTTCATGATTCTCATGTGGATATGCATACCTGAACCGGCCTCGCCTACGATGATTTTCGGAGCGAAAGTGACATCCAGGCCATATTCCCATGCAAGAGTGCGGATTACCCATTTGGCAAGAAGAATCTGGTCTGCAGCCGTTTCTATAGGAACAGGAAGAAATTCGATTTCATTCTGCTCATAGGTTTTTCCGTCTCTGGTGAAATTGCCGACCTCGCTGTGGCCATACTTGATCTGACCACCGGCCTGAGCGATACGGGCCATGCATTCCGTCCTGAACTCATTGAGCTTTGCAAACGGAGCCGACTCGTGATAGCCTTTCTGGTCAGTTCCCGGGAAAAGTTCATCCTCGTCAGCAATCACATAATACTCGAGCTCGCCCATGGCGTCGAACGTCATGCCGGTAGCCTCGGTGAACTGCCTTGACGCCTTCAGCACGGTAAGGTACGGGTCGCACTCGAAAGGTCTGCCGTCCTTGTCATAGAAGCTGCAGAGCATATCCAGAGTAGGAATTTCGGCGAAAGGATCCACAAACGCCGTCCTGAAACGCGGAATCACGTACAGGTCGCTGCTGCCCGCCTCCACAAATGAAGGGAACAGACTGGATCCGTCCACTCTCTCGCCCTGACTGAGAATCGTCTCGAGATATTCGAGACTATTGATGATGAAGTTCAATGTCTTTACTCTTCCGTCCTCTGCAGGATACATGAAATTCACCATTTTGATACCGTAAGAACGGATAAACTCCACGATATCAGCCTTGGTAAAGGACTCAGGCGACTTTCTCAGATATGTCGCTACAATGTTTGGAGACAACTCCATCTTTTTATCTGCCATATTGTTATCAATTTAGTGTTATTACTTCGCATTTTTCTTCCAATCAGTAAAATTGCTGATAATTTGTCGGAAAAACAGTATGGCAAACTTAAGAATTTAAGTCCACAATAAAAAGCAATTCTCAAGAATTGGTAAAAATAGTTCCATACAGATGATGGAGCGGCTCCGGATCACCTGAGGAAAGGAGCTTCACGTGAGGCGAAGACGGGACAGCAGAGGCATTTCGGGCCAATGCAGAAGATGCCTCCCCGGCACTGAGCATCCCGTCCCTTTCCAGGACATGCACCAGCTGACGCGCGACGGCAGGAGCCGGGTCAATGAATCTGATATCCGGCCCGGCAACTTTCTGAAGGACAGGGAGAAGAAACGGATAATGCGTACAGCCCAGGACAATGATATCCGCTCCTGCGGACAGCAGTGGACCGAGGCTTGCCTTCACCACGTCTTCCGCTTCGCTACCGGACAGTCTGCCCTCTTCCACGAGTTCCACGAAGCCCCGTCCGACATGTTCGAAGACATTGACCTGGTCATCTACACTTTCCTTGGTCTTGAGATATTTGGAGCCTTTGAGCGTACCGGCTGTAGCAAGAACTCCGACTACGCCGGTGCGGGTGCCGAGCGCGGCAGGTTTGACCGCCGGTTCCATTCCGATAAAGCAGATATGGTCATGCCGGCCTCCAGTCAGTTCCCGAACCTTGTCGCGCACCTCCGGCGAAGAAGCATCAGAATACTCTGACCGGAGCACGGAAATTGCCGCAGCAGTAGCTGTATTGCATGCCACGACAATAACGTCCGCACCTTCTTTCAGCAACCGCTCCGTTATCGCACGTGCACGGTCCTGAATGTACTCCGGTGACTTCTCCCCATAGGGGCAATGCGCATTGTCAGAGTAATATACATATTCTGCTTCAGGAAGAAGACGGGTTATCTCCTTGAGGACTGACAACCCGCCTTCACCGGAATCGAAGACTCCTATCTTAATCATAATGAGAATGTTGACTACTAATATCCGTAGTTGTTGTAAGTTCTGGACATCTGTCCGTACATCTGGCCGAGGACTTCGAGATAAGGCACGCCTCCGACAAGAGTCAGTCTATAGACAGTGTCATCCACCCTGTAATACTGAACTCCGTTGAGAGTGATTATATCATAATCTTCCGGAAGGCTCTGGACCAATGCTCCTGCAGGAGGGACTATGGTCTGGTACTGTCCGTTGCCGTTTACAATGTAGAAGATACCGTCCTGGTAGAAATAATTGCGGTCAGCGAAAGCATAGCTCTGGACCAGGCCTAAGCGGCTTGCTATCTCATAGGAAGAAAGCGCCGCTGTCGGATTCATGGCAATGGCATTGTTCTGAGCCAGGATTGTCGCATTGTTCTGGGCGATGATACGGTTCTGCTGGTCAATGTACCTGTTGTTCGCATCTATCGCGCTGTATGTGCGGTAAACATTGTTATAATAAGCGAAGTTCACTGCCGCAAATGTCATATCGGCGACAGCTGCAGTAATCGTGACACCGAACGGCGGACGGCAAACGATGTAATGTCCGTGGTAAGGTCTGTAATACACATCGTTATAGATGTAGTAGTCCACGCCGAAATATCTCGCGACCCTGTATCTCGGAGGCAGGACCTCTACTCTGAAACCGAAGCAATGAGGGTGATGATGGTCGTAGAAATGTCCCGGACGGTCGTAAGGCATGAATCCGCGGTCACGTGGCGGGATACGCTCCACATTGTAGTTGTTGATCCTGAAGTCATCAGCATTGTTCATTCTCGAACCAGGCTTGCCGCCTGAAACTCTGGTATTGGAGCCGGACTGTGAACGCATCTGGCTGGTAACTGTGCCGAGACCGCCTTTGGTAACATTGGTATTGCTCCTTACTGAGCTTGAAGAAGAGGAACGCACCTGCGAACTCTGCTCAGAAGATGAGCTGGAGCCACGTACCTGGGAAGAGCTGCCTGACTGACGAGTCTGTGAGGATGAGCTGGAACGGCGCACCTGACTGCCTGATGAACTCTCTCTTTTTACCTGATTTGAGACATCCGCCTGATTTACGTCTTTTACTATATAAGTACCGGACTCAGAGCCACGCACCTGAGTTGAATTTCCTGACTGGCGCACCTGTGAGGATGAGCTGGAACGGTTGTTCGAGCCGCGCACCTGAGACGAAGAACTCGAGCCTGAGGTTCTTGTACCGGTAGAACGGGACTGGGATGAGGAGCTCGCGCCACGGACCTGAGATGAGGATCTCGAGCCACGGACTTGTGAGGAGGAGCTTGAACCACGGACCTGTGACGAGGTACCGGAACTACGTGTCTGTGAAGAACTTCCTGAACTTCTTACCTGAGAAGAAGTGCCCGAACTGCGGGTCTGGGATGAGCTCGAACGGGACTGGTAAGAACTGCCGGAACTGCGTGTCTGCGAACTTGAAGAACGCACCTGGGACGAAGAACCGGAAGAGCGCGTCTGAGAGCCGGTCGAGCGGGTCTGTGATGATGAAGACCTGGTCTGCGAACCGGTAGAACGGGACTGTGAACCCGTAGAACGAGTCTGTGATGAAGAACTGCCTGAAGTATTGCGCTGCTGAGTAGTAGTCGTAGAACGTCTTGTCTGCGCAAGAGTGTCATCTGTCACCGCGAACAGGGAAAAAGCGGCAAGTGATGCCAATGCGATGTTAGTTAATTTTCTCATAACGTATCAGTGTTTTGGGTGCGACACATAACCGCAACCGTGGTTATTTATAGAGGTAGTACCTCCTGGAAAGAGCCTTGAAATCATTTACATCCTTGTTCCAGTAGTCTATGATATCTGCGACCTCAAGTCTCTCTGAAAAAGTCTTTCTTACATAATCCGTACCACAAACCTTGTCGAACATTCCGGTCCTCGACTTGGAAATCACGAACGGATTGTGCTCGGGATAAAGCCTGTTGACCGCCTGCATGACATAGAATTGGGTCAATGTTATCTGCGCCTTCGCATAGTCGGTATAATGGAACTGGACCCCGTGCACCAACTTTCCCTGAGAACTTCCGGCGATCGGTTTGTAATGGATCGTACGGAAAGCCACGCCTGGAAGGGCATAACTGTCGAGTTCGGCTTTAAGTTTCTCTGCATCAATCCATTCGGCCGCGAAAGTCTCGAACGGAAGAGTGTAACCGATGCCGATATTGAGATAGCCGTTGAACTCGCCGGCAATACCGGAAGACGGATAGTTTATGGCAGACTGCGGATACGGTATGTTCGGCGAAGGGAGCACCCACGGCAGACCGGTTTCGACATAAGTCATATTGCGCCGCCATCCGTCCATAGGGATGACACTGAGCTTGCATTTGAGCGGACTTTCATATCCGCGCTCGCCACGGCAGAGACCTTCTTCATTGATCATGATGGCAAGTTCCCCGACCGTCAGGCCATAGATGTACGGGATGCTGAATTCACTGACGAAGGAATAGAAGCCGGCCTCGACATTGCACCCCTCGACTTTCTCTCCGCCGAGCGGATTCGGCCTGTCCAGCACCATCACCTCGATTCCCTTCATGGCGCAGGCCCTCATCATCAGGCCCAATGTGCTTATGAATGTATATGAGCGGGTTCCGACATCCTGGATATCATACACTACCACATCCAGTCCGTCTAGCATTTCCTGGGACGGCATCCTGTACTTGCCATATACGGAATAGACCTTGACACCGGTCTTGGGGTCCACTGTATCAGCGACTTTGTCACCTGCATAGGCATCACCGCGCACACCGTGTTCCGGAGCGAAAAGTGTCACCAGTTCCACGCCAGGCGCCTCATTGAGGATGTCGATGGTGGAGCGCAGGTTTCTGTCAATGCCGCTCGGATTGGTAACCAGGCCCACACGTTTTCCCACGAGCCCGGCAAATCCACGTTCCTCAAGCACCTCGATTCCTGTCCGAACTACCGTCTTACGCGCCGCAAAAGCGGAGAACACAGGCAGAATAAGCAGCAATGCGCTGACTACCAAGGCATTGGTCTTTTTCATAAGCATCAGTCGTTAATGGTTCCTATTTTTCCCACAAAGAGAATTTCATCGGCCTCCGAATTGAAAATGGAGAATATGAACGGTCTGTCCACGGTCATCCTGAACGGAATCGGTTCCGGACGTACAGAAGTAAGTCTGACACCGATGGAGGTGACTGCAGCAGCTTCCGCACCCTCTTCATTGACCTCGACAAAACATTTCTGCTTCACTTCATCCACGGCTACCGACGACTGTGTCATATTGCCGAACTCCGCCGTAGGGGTGAACGCGCGATTCACGCCGAGAGACTGGAGCACGCTGTTGAGTATCAATGTGTTGTCTATCTTGAACTTCGGCATTGACAATGCCACCTCGCGGTATTCGGCATCGGCGACTGCCTTCGAGAACATCTCTGAGCTTACGGAAGAGACAAGTTTCTGGATATCAGCGCCTTCGTCCGGCAGACAGATCATCATCTGCCATGCGCCGCCTTTATATGGCAATATCACGAAGCGGCCGCCTTCATATTCCGCGCAGCTGAACTGCCTCTTTATGCGCATGAAGTCCACTTCCTGATCGCCAGAAGGGCTGTGGAAGGTATCTTTGATCGTGCTGTTCTTGTCGAACTGATATTCCCACGGAGCTTTGAAATACAGGGCATTGAGTATGAACATCACCATTTCCGGAGAAATTTCATCGATGATTTCAGGTATTCTCCTGTTGGTCTTGTCCGAGCACCATCTGTTGATTTCCTTGACAGTGGCCGGACTGCTGAAATCCCTCGAATTTATCTCGGCCGAATATGAACCGGTCAATAATGACTTGTAAGTGGGAAGCACACTGAAACCGTCACGCAGCCAGATGGAATTGGCACTCGAAAGCTGACAAGACTTGTCACCTTTGAGTTTGTCGCCTGCAAAAGATGCGTGGTTCAATGCAGATGTCAGCTCTTCCTTGGTCTGTCCAGAGGCGCCTTCTGCAAGCATTGACAATGCCATTCCCGCACTGTACGGAGAGACTACGACATTGGCAGAGAGGCTCTTGCCGGAAAGAGATGCATTGAACAGAGACAGGGCGAAAGCCACTTTTCCGGTCTCGGCGGAGGCCGCGGACTTCACTGCGGTCACGCTTTCAACCGGTGCGACATCCGACTTGTTATCTGATACTGTTTTTCTCTGCGCTCCACAGGATACTGCTGCAAGAGCTGCGAGCGCAAGTGCGATTTTCTTCATAACTAACTGTTTTTCGACACTTTACCATATTCGGGGTCCACCTTGATGAGCTTGGTCACCGCCACGGTTCCGAGGCAGCAGACGATTACCATCCAGAAGAACATCTCATAGCCCATCCATTCCTGGAGGTAGCCTGCAAATGCACCAGGTATCATCATGCTGAGAGCCATGAACGCGGTACAGATCGCATAATGGGATGTCTTGAACTCCCCTTCCGAGAAGTACATCATAAACAACATATATGCCGTGAAGCCGAAGCCGTAACCGAACTGCTCTATGGCCACGCAGATGCTGATGATTATGATGTTGTGAGGCATTGCCATACTCAAATATACGAAAGTCAGGCAAGGAAGCGTCATGCAGGCGGCCATCGGCCATAGTGATTTCTTCAGTCCCCATCTGGACGCTGCCATACCGCCGATGATGCCGCCGACCGTGAGAGCGGCCACGCCGATGGTTCCATATACGATTCCGACAGTCGATGTGGACAATGCCAGACCGCCGTTTTCAGCTGAGGAAAGCAGGAACGGATTCACCATCTTCAGCAGGAACGCCTCAGGCAGACGGTACAGAAGCATGAACACGATCGCTATCCAGACGCCCGGCTTCTTGAAGAATGACACGAACGCCTGGGCAAAACCGCCTGCAAATGAGCCGGTTGCCTCCACAGCCGCCTTGTCGCTCGACGGAGAAGGAATGGTGAAGGTATGGTACAATGTAATAAGCGTGAACATCACTGCGGTCACGGCCATCGTTATCATCCACGCTGTCGGGATGTTGCCTGTACGCTCTTCCAGAATGCCGGCAATCACGACCAGCACTCCCTGTCCGAAAATGGAGGAGAGTCTGTAGAACGTACTCCTGATGCCAACGAAGAACGACTGCTGTCCATGGTCGAGGGCGATCATGTAGAATCCGTCGGCCGATATGTCGTGAGTGGCTGACGCAAAGGCAGTTATGACAAACAGAATCAATGTCATGGTGAACATTGATATAGGCACTCCGACGGACGCTATCATCTCGTCAGATGGACGCGGGATACTGAAGATGAGCAGGACAAATGACACCGACATCAATATCTGCATCATTATTATCCACCATCTCTTGGTCCTGTACAGGTCCACAATCGGGCTCCAGAGCGGTTTCAATGTCCACGGCAGATAGAGCAGGCTGGTAAAGAGCGCCATCTGGCCGTTGGGCACGCCCATCTTGGTAAACATCGTAACGGAAATGTTGTTCACTATGAAGTAAGGTATTCCTTCCGCAAAGTACAATGTGGGTATCCACCACCACGGAGATTTCAAAGAAACAGGTCGGTTCATTATTGTATTATGTGTAGTTTCTAATTTAAGTGACATTGGTCCGGGGCGCTCACTTCAAATCCTCCTGACGGGCACAGACGCTTCCCGGATAATAGTGAAGCAGAATGTCCCGGTAACTATAGCCGCGCACTGCCATCATCGCAGCGCCTATCTGGCACAGACCCACCCCGTGGCCCCATCCGGCGCCAAGAAGCGTAATCGTATCATTTTCAGCATTATTGTCAGGCGACTTTTCTTCGCGGACGACAAAAGCCGAACTTTTCAGATGAGACGAAGACAGGAACTTCCTGATAACCAGTTCTTTGCCTATGACCATAGAGTTTTTCGAGCCCTTTATCGACAGCAGTTCTATGCGTCCTGAAGGGCCTCTCTTCAGAGGTTCAATGCTCTCCAGCAGCCCGATATCCTGACCGGAACGCGTGCTTATCAATGCAGAGAGTTCCCCTCTCGTGTACATGGCCTTCCACCTGAAGAAATCCCGCGTCTCCATATCGTAGTCGTTCAGCACCTGTGAAAGGGCTGCCACATCCGAAGTGTTGCAGAATGACTTTTTCGCCTGAGAAATCTCCCCTGTAATCCATTTTTCTGCATTTTCCTCTACTGTTAGGTCGGGTATCTGCTCCTCTTCAGGAGTGTCCGGCAATGCCTTCAGATATGGAAAGTCCTTGTCTTCCCAGCACGTGCTGAACTTTTCCATCATACCGCCGCAGCATTTGGAGAAACGGGCGTCGCACAGTTTCCCGTCACAAGTAAGCACCTCTCCCCAGGTCTCGTCCACGGCCTTCCTTACATTGTCCCCTACAGCCACCGTAAGTCCCTGATATCTCTGGCAATGGTCGTCTGCGCAGACATCGAAAAGTTCGTGGTCCTTGTGGTCATACCATCTGACATAATGCCTTGTCCCCTGCTCCGTAAAGTCTTCTTTCACAGAGCTTTCGCACGCGGTTCCGCCGGCTTTCCGTCCCTCTATCTGGGCCAGCAGCCAGGAACGGGATATGACAGCATGCGCCTTGAGCAGTTCCAGTGAAGAAGAAGCCTTCATCTCGGATGAAATCACGCTCAGAAGATAGTCCTCGACGCCTACTATATTGACAGCGATGATTTTATCTTCATTGACAATGAACTTCAGCGAGCCTGCGAACTTCTGCACCTGCTTTCTTTCCCAATGGAATCCTACGCCGATGGTAACGTCATAAAGCATGAACGTCGGCTCGGCGAACATCGACGACATCGTGATGGAATCGAACAGGAGCTCGTCGTAGAGCGCTCCGTTATACGATATGCGGCCGTTTTCGTAAACCACTTTCTGTTTTCCTGCGCCGTCTGATATCATCTCGAAGCAGATTTCCTTACCGGACATCACGCCCACATGCACTTCGTGCTGGGTACGTGTGAGTTTCCAGATAATGTTCTTTTCAACCGCCTCACTCACAGAGACTTCAGAAAGCATTTCTTCCAGGAGAGGGGCATTCAGTTTGGCATAGTCTTCCTCATTCGGGACAATGAAGAGGCCTGCCATATCTGCACAGCCGGGACTCATGGTAAGGTGGTCCGGACCGTCTGAGAAATAATGGTGCGAACGGTGTTTGTCACGGGCAAGCAGCACTGCCCTGTATTCGCCGAACCGGCCGTGAGAGATGCCGAGCAGCTTCTGTGAAGGTGACTTGCGGTACCAGCAAAGGAGATTGAACATCGGTTCCGTCTCGTCTTCGCGCTGCGGCAGACAGTCCACCAGACGGTAAAAGAGTTTCGCCATAGACTTGGAGGTGCGTGCCGTCAGCACGAACACCCCGCGGGTGAACTTGTCGTAATGATACAGATTCGCATCCTGAACTGACGTCACATAATCCAGCGCCTCCGGAGTCTCGCAGGAAGCCTGCATCAGGTCAATGTTCTTGTCAATGTCGGCTTCCAATGGCATGAGTCCGTGCGGACAGGCCTGGAAATGGAAATGGTCAGGGGCGGATGCGCCACATTTCGGACCGTTGTAAAATATGGTGAATGAGGGATGATGTCTTGCCAGATCGGTCATGTCCGTCATCCTGTGCCATATGGACTGAGGCGTATGGATATTCCGGGCTATCACCAGGTGGTTGGGGAATATCGGATACGGATTTATCAGAACGTCATATTTGCGCTCTTTTCTACCTTCAAATTCCAGATGGCGCTGCTCCGGCGGCCTGTTCTCAGCACACAGGAAGCATTTTCTCGCCTGGAGGGAGGCCTTGTCCACCTTCGCTGCGGAAGAACGGATTCTTGCAGGGTTGTGCTGCAGCCTGACTTCCAGACCGCCTACCGTCAAGGAGCGTGTCTCCACATTTTTCAATGCCCTGAAATTTGCTGCAGCGAGTGGCCACACCGAGAGCTGGTCACCCACGAATTTCTCTATCAGTTTATCTTCTTCCATCTATTTGCATTTGGCGGAGTTCATGGCGATACGGGCTTCCAGTTCCCAGGTACGGATACTGTCCTTGTAATAATTGTTGGCATTGACCTTGGCAATGTCCAGAGCGGCATCGGAGTTTCCGTCCCATCTGCGGCAGCAGTAGAGCGACTCGTAGATTCTGCCGATGCGGTATTCGCGGCTGATGCGCAGACCGACCGCATAGTCCTCTCCGTAATTGCAGTTCGGAAGGTTTATCTTGCGAAGAAGCGGGACATAGAATGCGCGAGGAGCGCCCAAACCATTGATTCTCAAAGCATTGTTTCTGCCGTTCTCGTCGGTCCATTCTTTATGGTCAATGAGTCCCGGAGGCAGCAGGTTCATATTGAAGTCTGTCAGTTCGTACGAGCCGACCACCATTCCGCAGCCTTCGAGTTCGAATACATTGACAATCTTCTGGAGCGTGTTTTCGTCTTTATACACATCGTCGCTGTCGAGCTGTACGGCGTAAGTTCCGCACCTGCTGTCGTGTACGGCCAGGTTCCAGCATCCGCCGATGCCCAGATCCGTACGTTCAGGAGATATCACGACCAGACGCGGGTCCGCTATCGAAGAGAGGACTTCGGATGTGCCGTCGGTAGAGTGATTGTCAATGACAATGACATTGTACTGGAAATCACAGCTTTGGGCCAATGCGCTCTTTACAGCGTCGGCTACCGTGCGGACTCTGTTGAAAACCGGAATCACTACAGTCGCGAGCACGGTCGGGTTCATGGCCCCGTCCTTCTCCACTTTCTTGAATTCCGGAGCGAGGTATGCGCCGATGCGCTTGAGGTGCTCGGTACAGATTTTTTCCATCTCTATCTGTACTTCACGGTTTTTCGGATTTACGTAGTCGAACTGTTTTTCACCGGATTTGCGGGTGTCGTCCTCTACTTCGGTGTACAAATATTCGCCGATATGGACTATCTTCTCCATTCTCAGCCTGAGGTCATACATCGCGCCGAATGAATATTCCACATCCATCTGTGAAACCGCCTTTCTGAATGATTCTGAGCGGAATACCTGCACAGGGCCGAAGTCAAAATCGTCTCTCAGCGCTCCTTTCTGGCAATCTATCGCAGGATGACGTTTGCGTTCTCCGCCTACGAGTTCGTAATGGTCGGAGTAAAGCATATCGGCACCAGTATATTCGGCCACCTCGGCAAATCTGTCGAGGGCCAGGTAGCCCAAATCGCAGTCAAACTGCCTGGTGTTCACCAATACGAAGTCTTCTGTCAATGCTGAAGCTATCTTGCGAAGGTCAGCGGTAGTTTTTACCGGAGTACCGGATACAATTTTGAATGTGGCCATAATCTTATGTTATTTTACGGGGAGACCGCCTGCCCTCAGTAATCCTTAAAGCAACGCTTCCAGGGATTTTCTGATTTTGCGGAACTCATTCTCAAAGTTAGGTGTTAGAATGGATTTTCCCAAACTTACCTCTATCTCTGACATTGACCAATATCTTCCTTCAGATACTTCATCCTGATCAGGATGGGGTTCGAAATTGCCGACTGCCGCAAAGATGTTCACGAGTTCGCGCTCGGTATCGCTCTGGAAAATGTAGTTTCCGAGCCATATGGGGTTGTATTCAGTAAATCCGAGTTCTTCTGAAGATTCTCTGAAAAGTGCTTCCTGCACATATTCGCCATAGGAAATGTGGCCGCCTACTGCCGTATCCCAATATCCGGGCAGAAGGTCCTTTTTCATTGACCTTTTCTGGAGATAGAGCTGGTCATAGCGGTTGAGGATATGCAGGTGCACCACCGGATGCAGCAACATTGACCCGCTGTGGCAGTATTTTCTGGACGCCTGCGCATAGACTACGCCGTTCTCCTTGATTACGGGCAGCATCTCCACAGGCGAAACGTTATTCTCCGGCTTAGGAGCATCCGCCGTAGGAAGCGGCAGCACCACGGCCGGAGAGATAGGATATAAAAGATCGAACATTGTTATAGCGTAAACAATATTATGAGCTGGGCCATCAGCACCCTCAAGAACATCGTCAGAGGATATACGGTAGCGTAACTGATTGACGGATAGTTTGTTCCATAAACTTCCTGAGAGAATGCGAGTACAGGAGGATTGGTGGTTCCGCCTGAGATGAGACCGCATATCTGATAGAAGTTGAGCTTGAACACCAGTCTGGCAAGCAGGATTACGCAGGTTACTGGAACCAATGTAATCAAGGCGCCGTAGAGAATCCACCAGTAACCGCCGTCCATGATCGAGCTGATGAAGTTTTCTCCTGCTCCAAGTCCCACAGCAGCCAAGAAGAACGAGATACCGATTTCACGTATCATCATATTGGCACTCAATGTGGTATATGTGGTGATTTTCAACTTAGGGCCGAAATATCCGAGGAGGATCGCTATGATGAGCGGACCGCCGGCAAGACCGAGCTTGATAGGCTGAGGAATGCCCGGGAACTTGATCGGAAGGCTTCCGAAGATGACGCCGACCACGATACCGAAAAAGATAGGAATCAGGTTCGGATGGCTGAGGCTGGCTGCCTTGTTTCCGAAGAGTCCTGCCACCTTGTCCATAGCGTCTTCCGGTCCGACTACCAAGAGGCTGTCTCCTACGTGCAGATAAAGGTTAGGGGTTGCGACGAGCTCAACGCCTGACCTGAACACACGGGTTACTGACACTCCATATATTGACCTGACATTCAGATCCTTAAGGCTTCTTCCGGTGATGGAGGACTTGGTGACGGTGATCTTTTTCGCAACAAGTTTGCTCTCAGGGTCTTCCCATTCCTTGAACGGCATTTCTATCTCGTCTCCGAAGAGAATCTTCACGAGGTCTTCCGCATCAGGAGAGGTGACTATCAGGAGTTTGTCGCTTTCTTTAAGCACCATGTCTGATGACGGCACGCACAGTTCTCCGTTACGGAGCAGACGTGAGATGACGAAGCGGTTTCCATTGTCCTTGGTGACATCACCTATCTTTCTGCCGAAGATGGCAGGGTTCTTTACCTCAAATGTGGCGCGGATGGCGCCGGTTCCGAGTTTCCCTTCATTGTCAAGTATTTCTTTCTCCTTGTTCAGGTCCACGTTGAAAATAGCCTTGAAGGCCATCAGGAGGATGATTACCCCGAGTACACCGATAGGATAGGAGACTGCATAAGCTGATGCGATGGCTGAAGATGCTGCGGATGCGGCATCTGCTGTGGCCCCGTCTGCGATCATTGCGTCTGACAATGTCTGCTGGGCGGCACCGAGTCCAGGGGTGTTGGTAACGGCACCTGACATGACGCCGGTCATGGTATGCAGGTCTTCGCCTGTCACCAGGTGGATGATGTATGTAACCAGCACAGCGAGCATGACCAATGTCAGTGCGAGCATGTTCATGGTCAATCCGCCTTTACGGAATGAATGGAAGAATCCCGGGCCGACCTGAAGTCCGATGCTGAACACGAACAGGATAAGGCCGAAGTCCTTCATGAATGCCAGGATATGCGGGTCCCCCCTGAAGCCGAAGTGGCTGAGGAGAATTCCGATAAAGAGGATCCAAGTGGAGCCGATGGATATTCCCTTGAACTTGAATCTGCCGAGATAAAGGCCGAGGGCAATTACCACAGCAAAAAGAAGGATGGTATGTGCGATACCGGTTCCCAAGAATAAGTCTCTCATATTATCTGTACAAATTTATTTTAACACAAAATGCGGACTTTCCATCTGTCTTTCCGTCAATGAAATAGGTCACTTTTCCGTCTTCCGCTTCCTGACGCACTTTCTCCAGGACGATTTCTTCTCCGGCGCGTGTCTCGTGGTTGAAGGTCACCGTGACGTCACTCACCTTGCAGGTGCGGAGTTCTTCGAAGTCAATGCAGTCCATGGCCCATACGACGTATCTCGCATTGTTGGTATGGCCTAAAAGGTCAATGTCAGAGAATTCGACTTTGTGTATGCCTGCAGGCTGCGGTTCCACTCCGCGTGGCATCATGACCTTGTCTGCCGGCTTCTCGATGGCATTGTCCGTGCAGACTGAGCCTTCGGGAACCAGTTCCATGACTTCTGAGGTTCTGCACATTGTCCTTTTGGCGACATCGAGAATAACCCAGGAGCTTGTTCCTCTGACAAGTGTCTCCCCCGCGGTGTTCTTCAGGTTGAAATCCCTGAGATAAAATGGTCCGTAGGGGCCTTTGTGCCAGGTGTAAAGTTCGATTTCTTCGCGCCACACCGGATGCCTGAGAAATTCAAAATGCATTCTCGAGAGCACCCAGGCCTTGCCTTCTTTCTGCAGTGCGTCATAGCCGAAGCCGAGTGCCGTGGCTGCCTGATATGCGATTTCCTGCGCCAAGTCCATGAATGCTGCAGGTTTCATTCTCAAATTCGAGTCCACGTCATAGCACGGAACTTCCGATGCGATAACGTATTTCTTTTCTTCTGTGTAATGTCCGCTCATATATTCCAAATATTTCACAAAATTACAAATCTTGCCTGACTTTATCAAAAAACGTCAGGCTTTACAGAATAAGGATGCCTGGGGCAGCCTGCGGGCGACGGGGCAAAAGGCGGGGTTTTGTGCACAAGATTTCTGTCACGGGGGCAGAAAGGCCTGATTTGCCCCCGTCGCCGTTCAAAAACTGCATGACGTGTGCAGAAAGGCCGTATTTGCACACGTGAATCCAATGACGTAGGCAAAAGAAGCGATTTTGCCCCCGTGGTTTGATGTCCACCACCTGCCAGCCTATTTGAACTGCAGCTCAAACGTTAGACAAAACCAAACGCTTGACCAGTGTTACGCCGACAGGCAGTCCGTCACGGCGGAACTCACTCCGCGTTGCTTCGTTCGGCCCTCCTACCGTCTCCTGCGTCCTCGCTACCGCGAGAACTTGTATCCGGCAGGCACCTCCCACTTCCCGAGGCCGTGGGGTGGCCACGTCCGCCGTGACTGACCGCCTGTCCGGCTACGCCTCGTCATTGTCCTTTTCATCTTTTGAAGGCTTGATGGAAGCTTTGAAGTCTTGATGGAGGCTATGACGCTCTTCATGGCCTTCCTTGTCACTATCTGGGTGTCAGAGCTGAAGCCGGCTGAACCGTGATGAAAGAGCGTTCTCCTACGGGATCTTCTCCCCCGAAGCGCTTCTCCAGATCCTCAAGAGTGCCGAGGCGCTCTACGTACTTGGTGGACGGCTTTTAAAGTGTTAAACTACAGGAAATAATGTGTACCAATTTGGTACTTGTTTTGAGAATTACTATATTTGTGCAGTAAACAAGAAATATTATGGTCGTAGTAAGTAGCAGAGAATTCAGAGCCAATCAGCGAAAATACTTTGATTTGGCTCGCACCAATGATGTCGTGATTACGTCAAGAACTCACGGCAGCTATCGTCTTGTGCCTGTTCAGGATGACGACACCATCATGAACAGCGCTACTTTGAACGCCAAAATCCGTCAGGGCATTGCCGACTACGAGGCAGGAAAAGTACACAGAATGAACGACGGCGAGAGTACCAAGGACTTTATTGACAGGATGATTAGCGAAGACTGAAATGTACACCCTTGTTTTTACCGAAGACGCAAAAAAAGACCTGAAAGAACTCAGCAAGAAAGCACCACTGGCCTTGGCAAAACTATCCAAACTCCTTGAAGAAGTCAGAGAACACCCTCGGACAGGAACCGGTCAAGTTGAGCAATTGAAGGGCTACGACGGCTCGGTGTATTCCAGACGAATTACCAAAGAGCACCGACTTGTATATAAGATTTATGACGAAGTTGTAGAAGTTCTAGTACTTTCAACATTTGGCCATTACAAATAAAAAAGAGCGAATACTCAGATATCACTATAGCAGCCTCGGGCGGGAATTCATTTTTAGAAAAACGAATTTAGTGCTAAAAATCATTTTTGGAAAAACGAAAAGCCGGGGCATCCGATGGGGGAATGTCCCGGCGAGGTGTTTATATCTGTTTACTATTTGAATTTCGCGTCAAGCAATGCTGCACGCTGCACGGTGAGGTCCTTCATCCGCTGTATTTCCAGTTCGTATGTACGTGCAGGCATGTTCGCCTCATCACTATACTGGTAGTAGAAATCCCAGATACTGAAATTGGCGGCAATGGCCTTGCGCATCTGCTTAGGCTTCTCATCAAGTTCTGAAAGGACTTTGGACTTCAGCTGCTCCTTTTTGGAGGCCCACCTCCTGCCGACAAACTTGCGGAACTCCGCATCCTGCCAGAAACGGTGGAACCAGTCAGGATTGATGTAAGGAGGCATATAGAAGCCACCGTATATCATGAGCTGGGTGAGAGTGTTGCCGTGCGGAGTGCGCTTGTCATTGTTCCAACCCTTGTCAAGGTCCCAGACCGGTCCGAAGAAGATTTTGTCCACTCCGCGCCTCTTGTAGAAATATGTGCTGGTATAGCCGTCCATATCACCTGCGAATTCCTTCACGATGATGAAATCCGCCAATGTCTTCTCATCGAACCATTTTCTCCAGCCATTGACAGGATCGGTGAAATTGGATGAATACAGGGCTGCTTCAGCCTTGCGGATGAAATCTTCAATATACTTGTACTGGGAGATGTCCATGTCGTCATCTTTCGGATATTTATGGTCCATATAGATGCCCTTGCTTGAAGTGAATGACACAGGATAAGGCTCGTCGTGGTGGATGTTCGTCTCAATCAGATGCCCTCCGGTGATCTTAACCGGATCGGAGCCGTCGGCTGCAACAAGTTTGTCGAGATCTATGCGTCCCTTGGCAACCTCCATCTGGTCAGACATCTGATATACTCCGTGATAATTGTCTCCGGAATACACGTTCACCATCTGGGAGCACGGAGTAAAATCAAGAGCCGACTCATCGTGGTATTTTTCTGATGAACTGAACAGAATTCGCGAAAGTTCAAAGCCCAGATGATTGCGCAGCAGGGACTTGTCCATGTCGTGAGCGAGAAGCACCCAAGACTTCGCCTTGGCATGGTTCAGTCCGATCGGACTGAATTTCTCCGGGAATTTGATACGATACGGTTTCTTCGGAAGGCCCCAGGTGGAGTTCCCTCTTCCGCGTATTTCAATCTCCGCATCCGACGCTGTCCATCTTCCCTCATCGGAACCCGGACGATAGATGTCGAACTTGGTCTTTCTGTATGTCTTCTTGTCCGTTATGCTTGAAACCGGGATATGAATTCTTATTACCGGGAGTTCGGTATTGATCTGCGGGCAATTGAAAGATACACGATAGGTGTTTTCGTCGCCGTTCTCGGCCTTCACGACCAGATCGAAATCATCAGCGAACGAGATGGCTGTCTGACCGGAAACCACCGGTTGGCCATTTACAAGGACCGTCTCCCCGTCTGTAACAAATTCCGGAATGAGCATCTCGGGCTGAGCCTTGTCAATCCATTTGAGATACTTGGCACTGAATGTCTTGGTCGCCTCATCGTAGCTGAAGACCAGATCCTGTGAAAGACTGTTCGGTGCCGCCTTCAGAACAAGGGAGGAGAGGCTGTTGGTGGAAGCCTTTTTCCTTTCCTGTTTGACGACAAGACTCCGGCTCTCACACTCAGGAGCAGAAAGCACGATGGTCGCGCTCCTGTCTTCCTTGAGATCCATTGCGGCGACATTCACGATGAGCACAAAGGAGTATTCTTCCTCAGTGGAAGATATCATTGCCTTGCACCAATCCTGCTCAGGAGAGATGCTGAGGCTGACCTTTCTGGTAGAGCGGAAGTCAAATTTGAATACGCCTCCTTCTGAAGGGGCGACAATCTCTTCTTCATCTAATATGAGTTCAGGCCTGATCTCCGGCTCATCAGGTTCTGAAGGATTTGTCGGGTCAATGATTTCATGAGATTTCTGACACGCAGAAAAAGCAATGAGCATAAAAAGAAGCACCGACGACAGTGCCGACTTGATTCTGGTCATAAGTATGTGATTTTACATACATATAGACGACTGAAATGCCACCTTGTACGCATCAATGATAAAAAAGGTGGCTGAATCGTCCTCGCAGGACTCTCCAGCCACCTTACATATAGACAATCTAATTTATAGATTCATTAGTTCTCAGGAAGAGAAACAGCCTCGAACGTGATACCTGCGTCTCCAATATTGTCGCTGCCCTGCTTGCGCACGTCCAACTCGCCATAGAGAGGATTCTTGCCGCCATCTGAGACGTTAGGAATTGTATTACCTTCGCCTGAAGCAACTTTCCAGTAGCACTTGAGGCCTTCCGAAGCAGGATCCACTGTATAGAAGTGGTTCTCAGCATTGATTTCCGCCTCAGTAAGAGTCTTCTTCCAGATACGGAACTCTGTCATCAAACCCTTGAAGTCTCGATTACTTTCGTAAGAGTAACCGATCCAGAAGCAGCGGTTACCACTTGGCTCGTAGCTCCAAGATGGAGAAAGGTCAACCCACTGGAGTTTTGTTGTTCCATACCATGACGCCTGTTCGAACGTATAAGATCCGATCTTGACACCATTAAAATATGCTGTTGCAACTGCATCGCCAAATGTGATTGCCACGTGAGTCCAGCGTCCTGCAGGAAGTTCCTCAGGAATATTCCAGTTTCCGGCAGTTGTTGCAATCTGAATCTTGTTAGGAGAGTTTCCGACGTCACCGAAACGGAGAAGGAACTGACCCTCAATACCCATAATTGTCATGATAGCACCTGTCGACTTGAATGACTCCGGCTTAATCAGGCACTCAAGGGTGAAGTTGTAGCAGGTACCAAGTCCACCAGACTCCCACTTAGGGAAGAGACGGTTTCCATTCATACGGACTGCCCAGCTGATAATCGCATTCTGCTGTGTAACGGTAATCTCTGCTGTAAGTGGAGTCTCACCCTCTTTTGCATCTGTCTGTTTGAATGTTATCTTGGAAGAACGTTTCTGTCCGTCGAATGCACTGATTTCAAAGTACTCATTGCCATCTTTGTTCTCAGTGTGCTTGATCCAGGATTTGCCGTCCTCAGCAATATTGATTGAATACTTGACATTTGCTGTGATGCCGACAGCGATAGTTTCGCCACTGATCTTGACAGGATACATCTCTTTTGCAGTAGCAAGAACATGCTTTGCCTCCTGGAGAACAGAAACCTTGACAGGCTCTACACCTTCAGCTGAAATTGTAAGTTCAGCACTTCTGTCATCAAGACCTTCAAGTCCCTTGTACTCGAACACAAACTTAGCCTCTCCTTCATTTGCGCCTTCAAATGTAGCCTGATACTCAAGCCATTCGCCTGCACCTTCGCTGAGAGAGAAAGTAAGGTCACGATAGTTGATTGAAGACTCTGCGATAACTTCCAAAGTACCTTTCTCGTAACCGAGAACGACAGAGGCATCGCTGACAAGTTTCAAGTGGTCAGGAATAACTTCTGTAGGAAGAGAAGTGAGTTTGAAATTATCGGTTGTCTTTCCGCAAGTGAATGTCCAGTCGGAAACCAGAGCTTCCTGGCTGAGGTTCGGCTGCACTGTGAATTCTACGATATCACCATCAACACCTTTCTTTACTGAAGGGGTAACCCATGCGCTATAATCCGCCTTGCCTTCAAGTGTCCATTCTGCAGAACTTGACACGATCACCTTGAAGCTGCCGCCTGTATTAGGAACAGATGCAGTGTGTGGAGATACAGTAATTTTTTCCTGTACTGGTGGTGCGACCTTCACATTCTCCGGTTTGCTACATGCAAACAAAGCAAGAACTGATGCCGCAGCAACTAATATCTTTTTCATATTTTTGGTTTTAATTATATTTTGATGTTATCATGGTAATCATTTTAAAAGGAGTCAGACTCTTCTTAAAATGATTACCTGTGGTTTAATTAACGAGTGTGACGATTAGGGTCGTATTTTCCTTCACCGATTTTGTTCCAGACGCCTGTAGGTTCTACCAGATTCTGATCGTAGAAGCCTTTAGCTGCTGCCTTGATGTAAGAATCAGATCTATATCTGTTGCTGCTTACAGAACCTGTACCTGAAGGGTCAAATGCGAACCACATGCACCAGCCGTAGCCCTGGTTTTTCATATTTCTCGCAGAATCCTCTGTGATTGAACCATAACCACGGTTCAATTCGATAGACATTCCAGAGCAATTGGCCTTAGTGAGGTCACCATAAGGAGATGTTGTTCCGCCATAGTTGGCTACGCTGAAGTCAAGCCATTCTGAGATTGGGTGATCAACCTGAGTCTCCTGGTCTTTAACAGATGTAGGAAGAGTATAAAGCTGACCGTAAGCGAATGTAGAAACTTCTGTTTCCCATGGGCAAGTAGCCTTGAGAGCCTTCTTGAGTTCGTAGCAAAGTCTTGCTCCGGCTGCCGCGCTTCTGTTGGTAAACCAATGGTTGCCGATGATAGGTGAGCTTGAGTACTCGTCGTCGAGGTTCACACCGTCAAGTTTGTATGTCTTGCATGCATCAGCAACTTCCTGGGCCCACTGAGCAGCACCCCAGTCTGAAAGCTGGCAGAGACCTGCAGCATCGTGGTTTCCGAGAAGACCGAGATATACTTTGATACCCTTCTTGCGAAGTGGCTGGAGATAAATCTCTGAATCGTCGAGAAGCGCCTGGACGTTAGGGTTGTTTGCAAGGTAAACAACATCCTCAGCTGTATTGTAGTTGATGTTGGCAGCGAAGAGAATAACTGCATCAAAGAATGGAGTGCCATCCTCGAGCATATACTCTATTGCGTTAAGAGGGTTACAGTCATTGACCTCGAAGTAAACGACGTTCTTGATCTGCTTAGGGTTCTTCTTTCTGACAATCGCATTGACACGGCAATCTGCCTGTTTAACGGCAGCATTCTGTACCGGCTTGAGATAAAGAGGAAGAAGGTAAGTAGAACCGAGAGAAAGGCCTGAAGCGTTGAGTTTGACCTCTACTTCAGCAGACTCTTTCTGACCTGCCTTGATGACGATTTTACCATTGTCAGGGATGGTGACTGCTTCCTTCGGATAGAGAACAGCCTCACCGTCTTCCTTGTGAAGATAGTTGTATTCACGAAGATATCCCTCGTCGTAGAAGAGTTCAACCTCTACATCTGAAGATACGGCAGCATCGATGGCTACTTTGACCTTTACAGAAGTCTCAGCCTCTGTCTTGACAGCGATATTCGTCTCGCTGGTAGCGGTGAGCTTCACAGCTGCGCCCTCTGAAGGTGTCGGTTCAGGAGTAACTTCGCCTGTTCCGGCTGCCTGAACTACGTTGATTGAAACCGGCTGCGCTACGCCTGCTTCAATACGGATACGTCCGATTCTCTGCTCTGTGGTTGTGTTCTCTTTTGCATTTACGCTGAGAGTTCCTTTCTCCATGTTCGGAGTGAGTACGATCCACTCTGCTGTTGGAGTTGCTTTCCATGCGTCAGCGTTTGTGGTGACGGTAAGAAGCACGTCAGAGTTGTCTTTCGCATTGAAAGAGATAGCCTCTTCCGGTTTTACTGTGAGAGTCTCGACAACTTCGTTTGGAGACTTCTCGCAAGAAGCAAGGGTAAGTGACATCACTGCGATGCCGAGCATACCTTTCAAAAATCTTTTAAACATAATTTAAGGTTATCTTTTTAGTTGGTTTATTTATAAACAATCTTGATGATTTTCACATTAAGGAAGGGTTACCGCTCTCCAGAGGATATCATGGTCTGCAGTGAGGTTGTTTCCATAAGAGGAGTAATCCTTTGCGGTCTTTCCTGCCGCATCGTCAAATTTCCAGTAAGCAAGCAGGCTTGCGTCAATGTCAGACGGGTAAAGCTTGTAGAAATGGTTCGGAGCATTGATTTCCTCTGCTGTAAGAACCTTGTTCCAAAGACGTGTCTCTGCAATCATTCCGTCGAGGCTGCGCTTGTCATCATATGAGTAGCCTACCCAGAAGCAGCGAGGCTTTCCGTCCGACTCGTCAGAATGAGGTGCGCTGAAATCAACTGACTTGAATTCAACTGGAACCTGGACACCGTCTCTGACAACTGTTCCGATTACAGAGAGGTCTTTTTCCGCACGCAGACGGCCGTCAATATAAACCTGGATGACACCCCTGTTGAATGTAACTGCAAGATGATACCATCTGTCAGCCTTAAGCTGCAACGAAGCGTCTGAAAGGTCTGCCCTGAGAGTTGAATTGCCCTCGACGTCCTTGTACGCACATGCAATCTGAATCTGGTTTGAAGGGATGGTGACATCACCGATTCTCACGAGGAAATGGTCCTCAACGCCCATGACAGTGAGAATCTTGCTTTCATTGTTGAATGCATGACAGTTGATGAGCGTCTCCATAGTGAATGCCTCAAGATTCTTGACAGCAGCCCAGTTGTCCCAGACAGGCCATGCACGGTTCCCCTTGATGTCAGCAACTGCATTTACGAGAGATGCTTCTTTCACTACATAATACATTGTCTTGGCTCTCTCGAGCACCTCGACTCCATTCGGAGCGATAGTGACAGGAAGCACATATACCTTGCTGTAGTCAAGTTTGTCAAGACCTGTAAAAGTCAATTCAATGTCTTTGCTGGTAACATCTCCCTTGCGGAGAACTGTAGAAAGACCGTCAAGACTGCAATTTGCATCCGGAAGAAGTTCCGCAGTCTCATCATACCATGCCTTGCGGTAGGTGTCGAGCAGCTCAGGAGACTTCACGACTGTCACGTCAATGTCATTGTCGAGAGGTTTGGCGACTGATACCGACAGGTTTCTGGTAAGAGTCTTTACACCCTCGTCTGTCGCAACCCTGACTTCAGACCTGTAGTTGTCAGCATTGATGAACATCTTGTTCTCAAAGCTGCCGTCCTGGATCGAACACCCTGTCAGGGCGAGGGCTGCCGCAAAAATAAATATGCCTGTTCTTTTCATATCTGCATTAGTTTTCTTCTGTATTCTGCGACTGATTCATTATTGAAATCGCCTTGCGCACATTGCAGAAAGGATAGTTTTTGTTGAAATAATCGTCATATGCATTTCCTGCCGAGAGTCCGCATGCCTTGAATGTCGTGTTTTCGGATTCTGAAAGCACCCAAGAGGCACCGGCAATGAGTGAAGCACCTTTCTGTTCAGGCTCAGCTACAGTAGGAACGGTCAATTCCATAATGACATTGCTGTTCACCGGATTTCTTCCGAGAATACGGCCTACGAGTGCTGTGAGCTTCTGCTCCTCTCCGGCAACAAGGATGATGTGCGAGCAAGTCTTGAGGAAATCCGTATCTACCACATTACGGGCACTTCCCCTGAATACAACCTTCAGTTCGGGTTTCGCTGCACAATATGCCTTGATTGTTGCGATGAAGGCTTCGTGGGAAGCTTTGGCATATTCTGTAGCCGTATTTCCGACAAAAGAGGCTACGACTCCATGGAAACCATACTCGCCACATTTGTCGAGCTGCTTCTGGGTCTGCTCCTTGAAGAACTGTGCAGCTTCCGCAGCAGTTCCTGCCGGTTTTCCTTCGTCAGCTCTTTTATCCTCGAGAAGTCCCCATGCTGTATGGATTCTCGCGTAATCTATGAAGAGAAGCGCCTCTGTGCCTTTGCGCTGAAGAACCTGAGGAATCTCAGACACGACAGCGGCGTCAAGTGCCTCATCCATGTCCACAATTACGAAATCCGTACTGTCAGGCATCGCCATCAGATGCTGGTTCTGGCTTGACGGATGGTCAGCGGTGCCCTTCATTGTGACGAACATCAGCTTGTGCTCCGACTTCTTGTATTCCCTGATGCCTGAGAGATATGCCTCATAAGCCGCAGGGTCGATCTCCTCCGGAGTCTGGTGACGGAAATCGAGATTTTCCGGTTCGGTCCATTCACTGCAAGACGTGAAAACGAAGAGCATTGTCGTGAGGACGGCCAGCGATATATTTATAATCTTTTTCATTTCAGTAAATCTGTTTCTGAAGTAGTTAATCTTAATCCTGTCTTACCAGTTGAGATTACTTTATCACAACTGCCGGATTGCAGTCCCACCAGAGGCGTGTGCCCATCTTGTCCGGGCCACTGAGATAGGAAGCTACGGCAGCATTCACATTCTCACCGTTGTTCGAGTACTCAGCAAGCGGATAGACCATACGGCGTGCGCCGAATTCGTTGGACACTGAGCCGCCGCTCTTGTTGCCTGCGTCTGTTGCAGGGAAGAACTTAGGATAACCTGTACGGCGATGGTCAGACCAAGCCTCGATTCCATTGTTGAAGTTCGCAATCCACTTCTGGATCATGATTCTCTCCTGTTTTTCCGCTGCCGGTGCCGCATCATTCCATTTTACCGTGATGGCTGAGAGCACTCCGGCGTAACTGTTGAGACCGGCCGGGTCAGCATATGTTGCAGGCTTGTTCTCATTGTCCTCTGCATATTCAGCATAGCCTGAAAGACCGAACTGCTCGAATGAGAGCTTGATACCTTCATTGTAGAACTCTTCTGCAGTTCCGGTACCCATGTTGAAACCGAACACTGCCTTCGCCTCTGCCTTGAGGAAAGCAACCTCAGCCGCATTCATCCATACGAGAGGGTCCTCTGTAGTGACATTGACTCCGGAATACTTGCGTCCAACGCTGTTCAGAGACGGTTTTTCAATGCTGATTCTGATGCCGGCATAGTCAATGCCGTCGAACTCCGATTTGATGAAGTATTTTGCACGACGAGGGTCGTTGTATCCGTTCATGTAGCAGATGATGTCTGCTGCCGCATGGGTATCACCTCCGGTCACGCTGCCTGTAGGCTGGTTGTACTTGATGGCCGTGTAGAGAGGATTTCCCTTGTCACCGAAGGCCACTTTCTGAAGAGCTGCATTGTCAGAATTGTCAGTGAATACACCTATTTCGTGGTTCACTGCCTCCTCGGCATACTTCTTCGCTTTCTCAGGAGCAGCATAGACAATCCTCATCGCCATTCTGAGTTTCAGGGAATTGGCAAACTTGCACCATTTTACAGCTGTTCCGTCATATACAGGATCCGCTGTGGACGGAATGCCTGAAAGTCTGTTCTCCGTCAGAGTCTTGATGCAGTCGTCAAGCTCAGCGAACATCGTGTCATATACCTTCTCCTGTGAGTCGTAGGCTACGGTGATTTTTCCGCCCTGACCGATCTGCGAGTAAGGAATCGGGCCATATGTATCTGTCACTCTGAGCATTGCAGTCACCTTGATGATGGTTGCGATGGAAAGTGTAACAGGGTCGTCAGTTATGCTCTTGAGCTCAGAAAGGTTGGAGTAAAGTGTAGGGATAATCCTGTCACTTGCGAGCAATACTCTCGTCCAGTCGTCTGTCGCATTGTAATTGTCAATGGTCTTTTCGAATGCACCTGTCGTGGAGTAATATCCTCCCATCGGGCCTCCGAGCAGACAGTCCGTGAACTGTGCGGTATTTACGTCGGTAGAGACTACCGCTCCGCCCATTGCAGCAATCGCCGCAGCAGTCGCATATCCGTCGGTAAGGGTCTGTTCGCGGTTTACCTCATACGGATTTGTATTGATATCCAAGTAGTTGCCCGTGCATGAAAGAGTCATGAGTCCAAGTGTTATGACTCCTGCGAGCGAATGGAAATTTATTGTCATTGTTATTTTTCGCATAATCATACCTCCTCGTAATTAGAATGTTACACGTACACTAAATCCGAAATTGCGGAGAGAAGGCATCATGAAATGATCGATACCCTGGTAGTAGTTGCCGGTCGTGGCGATTGACTCAGGATCGAACGGAGCCTTGTTGTAAATCATCCACAAGTTGCGTCCTACGACGGAAATGTTCAGGTCGCAGACATTGCCGAGCATTTTCCTCGGGAAGGTGTAGCCTACAGAGGCCTCCTGGAGACGGACGTTGGTTCCGGAATAGGTATATTCCTGAGGAAGCGGGTTGGAACCGCCGACAGAGCTGTACCATTTGTTTGCGTCAAGTCTGTCGCCGCCATTCAGGTACACGCCGCCGTTGTCACGTGCAAGCGCTGAGGCCTCGGATACTCCATAGTAGTCGAGAATCGCCTGGGTGCTTGAGTAAACGATACCGCCGAGTCTCGCCGACACGAGGAATCCGAAGTTGAATCCTGCGATATTGAAGTCATTTCTCCAAGACATGTTCGCCTTAGGAAGAACGCTTCCGAGCTTGACATAATCCTTTGTGTCTGAGAATGTTCTGGTAGTCACCGTTCCATCTTCATTGACAATGATGCGTCCGTTGCTGTCGTAGTTGAAATCACCAAGCGAGTACAGGTCACCGAGGGTGCCGCCTTCGCGGAGGATGAAGTGGGCAAGGCCGAGGCCGTTCATGTCAAGCTGCGATACGGAGAACTTCTCGCCTGTCGCAGGGTTGGTGACATTCTCGGCAAGGGACATGATCTTATTCTCGTTGAATGAGAATGTGTAGTTGCTGTTCCAAGTAAACTTGTCCCAAGTCTTGCCGAATCCCAATGTGAGCTCCAGACCCTGGTTCCTGACGTCTCCTGACTGGATGAATATGTCGGATGAGCCTGAACCTGTGGAAATCTGAGGATTGAATGTCTGGTTCCTCGTATTTGTATGATAGTAAGTCGCGTCAAAGTTGAAATACTGGAGGAACCTCATTGACAGACCGATCTCGAAGGAGTTGGTAAGCTCCGGCTTGAGGTCATATACAGGATACTGTGTCTGGGTATTCCAGCTGAGACCGCTTGTGTTCCAGCTGTACATAGGGTTGGCGATGTAACGCTCGAAAGCGGTACCCACTGACGCATATGAGCCTCTGATCTTCAAGTACTCCAGTTCCTTAGGCATATTAGGGATGATCTGTGAAAGCACCACTGAGCCTCCGATTGAAGGATAGAAGAATGACTTCCTGTTGGAGTGAGGACCTGCAAGCTGGGATGGCCAGTCGTTACGGGCTGTAAGGGTGAGATAGTATGCTCCCTTGAATCCGATTTCGGCTGAACCGAAGATTGACTGTGTCTGCTCACGCCATCCTTCCTGAAGTCTGGTGGTCTTGGTGGAGTTGCTGAGGTTCTGAACGTTGAACACATTGGCGATACCTGCGCGCTCCGCAGACATCTGTCCGTCCGCGATAGGGCCACGGTTCTTCAAAGCGTCATAGTACATGTCCGAGATGGATGTACCGAGGTTGACCTGAAGGTTCCAGTCCTGGCCGAAGCGTTTGTTGATATTTACGAGAAAATCCGCATATACCTGGCGATCAGTCATTTCTGAAATGCCATAGAGACCATTCTGTGAGCTCTCCGTGAGCTGGGTGAATGTAGAGGCATAGAATTTCTCGGTATATTTGGTGGCAGACTGGTCCATCTTCACACGACCTGAAATGTTCAGCCAGTCAAGGATGTCGTAACTCATCTGAGCATTCAACATGAAACGGTCCTTGCGGTTTTCACGGAGGTTGCGGTAGTTGATCCAGTATGGGTTCTGCATTGTCATACCGGCATCTCCGATTGGCCAATACTGTGTGGACAGACGGCGCACGACATCATATCTTTCATACATGCGGACAGCATCCCAGTCGTTTGAACGAGGGAAGATGTATGCACCGACGAGAGGGTTGTTGTATGTACCCTGGTTGGTCATGTTCTTGTCCCTCTGGCTGATGAAGCTGGCACTGAAGTCAAGATGCATCTTGTCCTTGAGGAAAGATGTGGTATTGCGGAATGTGAAGTTGTAGCGGTTGTAGCGGTTGTTGGGAACCATACCGTATGAGTCGATCGAGGAACCTGAAAGATAGCTCTGGTTCTTCTCATTGCCCATTGATACGGAGACTGTCTCGTTGTGAGTCACGCCTGTCTGGAAATAATCCTTCGCAGGGTCATATTTAGGGTTGTTGGCCTCATTCATTAGATTTCCCCAGCTGCGTACATCCGAGCCGATGGAGGAATTGAGGTCGCCTGTTCCGTAGCGGTTCTGGAAACGTGGCAATACGAATGGTGCCATGAACTCCACAGACGCTGAAGCTGTTGCCGTGAGTTTGCCTTCCTTGCCTTTCTTTGTCGTCACCACGATTGCACCATTGGCTGCATCTGAGCCATAAAGAGCCGCAGCTGCAGCACCGGTAAGAACCGAGATGCTTTCAATGTCTTCCGGGTTGATGTCCGCGATCGGATCCGTAGAACCCTGAGAAGCGAACTGTGTGCCGCCGTCGCGGGCGGTAGTGTACATAGGGACACCGTCAATGACATAGAGCGCGTTTGAAGACTGGCTGATGGATTTCATTCCTCGCATCACCACCTTTGACGCGCCGCCGACTCCTGAAGAGGAGGCATTGATATTAAGTCCGGCAACCTTACCGTTTAGGGAGTTGATGAAGTTGGCATCCTTGTTCATTGTCACTTCATCAGCATTGACCTGCTGCACATTATAGCTGAGGGCCTTCTCTGAACGCTTGATGCCGAGAGCCGTGACGACAGTTCCCTCCATCATGATCGCGTCGCTTGTCATTGTGATATTGAAAACTCTGCGGGTGCCTATCTTAAGTACCTGGGTTGTGTAGCCGAGGCAGGAAAACTCAAGAGAAGAGTTCTCCATTCCCTCCGGCAATACAAAAGAGAAATTTCCGTCCAGGTCCGTACCGGTTCCGATGGTGGTGCCCTGAATGATGACACCCACACCTATTACCGGAACTCCATCTTCATCAATGACTACGCCACTGATCTGTGAGGATTTGGCACTCCCCGCCCCGTCTGCTTTAGGCTGGGCGGCCTTCTTGGAAATGATAATGTGTCCGGAATCAATCTTCCAATTGATGTTCTTGTCCTTGAATAAGATATTCAGGGTCTCGGAAAGAGTTTTCCCGGAAATGCTTACAGACACTTTTTCCTGTACATCCACATCTTTGTTGAGGAAAACGCAGTTGGTCTGTTTTTCAATCTGCTGCATCACTTTTTCCAAAGCGATTGCTTTCGCTTCGATAGTCAACGTCTTCTCTGTCTGCGCATAAGCGGGGAACGAGCAGAAAACGGAGATTATCAGGGGAAGCAACAGTGTTCCAATTTTGGATAATACTGTCTTCGACATAAATGCTACGTGGTTTATTATTATCGTTTTAAATTCAGTCTCACAAAGCCTTACGGGGGACGGATCCTCCGAAGAACGATGTCGGATCAAATTTTATTGTGTGTTATCTTATTGTTATCGTGTTGGTTTCATAATTTTCAGTATAAGTGAACTTACACTCATGCTGAAGAAGCTTCAGTGCGAAATGTACACCCTCGGAGACACGGATTTTTCCACTCTTGTATCCTATCTCCGGCATAGTTTCTCTCTCTATCACTATTTTTACCCCGTAAACGTTTTCAAATCTGTGCATGAGAGATGCAAAATCTGTGTCCGCGAGATTGACATAGCCTTCTGTCCAGGATATCAGATTCTCGGCATCGACTTTCGTCACCACAAGGTGATTGTTCACGAATTTCACCATCTCATCCGGAGCCAGAACTACCTGCTCCGCTGTCTCATCGTTTGTGGTCACCTTCACTTTTCCATCTACAAGAGCTGCGGAAAAATACTCTGATGCCTCATCAGCGTAAACGTTGAACCTTGTTCCGAGCACTTCGACCTTGGATGCGAATGTCTCTACTATAAAAGGATGTCTTTCATCATGTTTGACCTCAAAGAATGCCTCTCCTGAGAGTTTCACATTTCTCTGCTTGCGGGAGAAGATGACAGGATATTCAATCCTCGAGTTCCCGTTCAGCTGTACCTGAGTGCCGTCACTGAGGGTAACCGACATTCTCTGGCCGGCTGGAACTTCAAGCACATTTGTCTGTGCAGTCATCTTGTTGTAATTGATTTCCCTCTCCACAAATACACCAGAAAGTCCTGCTATCACTACTGCAGCAGCTGCGGCCGCGTAACGGTAAACCAGTCTGCGGACTTTGGATTTTCTTGATGTCTTTTCAAGTGCGCCAGGTGTCGTCATCTTGGACAACTCGTCTGAATGCAGAATCATGGCATTGAAAAGATAGTGGGCAGAGTCAAACTCGCTTTGTCTGGCCGGATCTTCCTCCAGCCACTGCTCGATCTGAGCCACTTCCTCAGCGGAAGCCTCATTACTGAAATATTTGAAAAGCAATTCGTCTGTCATCTTTCGCAATTTTTAACCGTTATTCTGCGCATTCGTAATTATAGACGAGCATCGATTACATGTTTACAGTAATTTTTTGATTTTTTTTCAAAATCGTAGTGTTTTGCCTCCTGTCCGTTATGATTTATGGTTTTAAATACTATATTTGCGGAGTAGCTGTTAGAAACTGATAACATAACTGCATTAAGTCGAATTACTTTCAGGAATCAGATATGACAGAAGAAGGAAAAATTTCCAGAGACCTGACAGAAGAAGAATTCGGAAGAATATTCTCCCGATGCAGACAGATGTTTGTCAAGATAGCCAATTCCTATGTTCACGACGACAGTGCAGCGGAAGACATTGTCAATGAATGTTTTATCAGAATGTGGGAGAAGCGGTCGACTCTCAATACGGAGAATTACGAGTCCTACGCCTTCAAATCCATCATAAACCGCTGTCTGGATTACCTGAAAGTCGAAAACAACCGCACTCGGATCCATAAGAATTTCTATGAAACCGGCAGCAGGATGCGGACATATGAGATCAATTCCCTGAACAGTCTGGATCCCGAGCATCTTTTCGCCGACGAGATCAACACATTGGTGGACAACTGTCTCAAGCGCATGCCGGATGTGACGAGAAAGGTGTTTCTTGCCAGCCGCATTGATGAGAAGACATATGGGGAGATTTCTGAAATCTATGGAATCCCGGTGCGTCAAGTCACATCACATATCCAATTCGCTCTCAAGGCATTACGCTATTCTCTGAAAGACTACCTCCCTCTGATTCTGGCGCTTGTCATGTTTCAGTCGAACATGCCGGAAAAGAAACACGACAACATCGACAGGATAGTCAATGAGATTGTCCTTCATTCCATAAAATAAACGACGGACAGAATTGATTCTGCCCGCCGTACGTAGATAGTGTATTATATACTGATATGAAAATGTTGTCAGTTATACGTACAGGAAACGCTTGATGCTTCCCTTAGGCGTTTTTGCAAACGGCTCAAGATGAATCTCGTACGATGAGACCACCGAATAGGCCGGAATCATCTTGTTAAGGCCCGCGAGGTTCGCATCCATTATCTGCTCCAGGCTTTCCGCATCCGTACCGGCCTCGCCAAGTTCATTCTGGTCAGGCACGATCAGAGCCACGAGTTTCTCGTTTCTGCTGACGATCAGCGACTCAGCCGCGAACGGCATATTGTTCAGTATCACCTCGATTTCCTCAGGATAGATATTCTGTCCATTGGAAGAAAGCAGCATGCTCTTGCACCTTCCCACAAGGAACAATGTCCCGTCCTTGTCAATGGTGCCCAAATCTCCCGTGCGGAACCATCCGTCCTCAGTGAATACTGCTTTCGTAGCCTCGTCATTCTTGTAATAACCGGAGAATACCACGTCGCCACGAACCAGCACTTCACCCGCAACATGCTGAGGGTCAATGGAATCTATCTTGACATTGACATATTCCGAAGCATATTCGCCGACAGACTTAAGCTTGTAGCTTCCTACTTTTCCGACGCTGATAAGCGGGGCCGTCTCAGTCATTCCGTAACCGGTCACGAACGGGGTTTTCAGTTTTACCGCGAGAAGCTGCTCGATCTTGTCAGGGATGGCCGCGCCGCCGGTCACGAACTCCTCGATTCCGCCGCCCATTCCTTCCATGAATATGGTCTTGAGGGCATCACAGAAATCAGGATTGTTCTGCCAGTCTTCAAGTTTAGCCTTGCCGGTCTTGCTGTTCACGAACTCTCCGATAGTATCGTCTATCATCTTCTTCAAGATGAGAGGCACTGCGAAGAACACTCTCGGCTTGAACTCGCGGAGCACCGGCTTGAGGTTGGACGGGACAGGAGGCACATACAGCACCACCAGGTGCATACCCAGGCACAACGGGGCAACTCCGTCGAATGTCAGACCGAAAATATGTGCATAAGGAAGCACACTGACATAATTGTCTCCCTCCTTATACGGACAATGTATCGGAATCATCTCGATATTCGCACTGAAGTTGCGGACCGAGAGCATGACGCCCTTCGGAAATCCGGTCGAGCCGGAAGTGTACATTATCGCGCAAAGATCGTCCAACGGTCTGTCCGGATAGCAGATATCCTCAGGCTTCACTCCTCCGGGATATGCCTCAGCAAAAATACGGTCGCGCTGCTCATAGACCATACCGAAAGAGCCTCTGGATGCGAGCAGTTCCCCGCTTTTCAGGTCAATGACTCCGAGCAATTTCGGCATTGACTCGAAATCCATATCCTTGAACAGGGCCTTTTCCGTAAACAGCAGACGGCTGTCGGAATGGTCCACCAGAGCCTGTGCGTCACGCGCTGTGTAACCATTGAAAAGTTCGACTGCCACATAACCGCCTGACACTGCTGCCATGAAGGTTTTGATCCAGTTCGCGCTGCTTCGCGCATTGATGGCAATCTTGTCGCCCCTCTTGAGACCTGCCGCCTCGAAATAGGTATGTATCTTTTCAATGTCTGACGCCAGCTGTCCATATGTTTCACTCGATGTCCTGTACTCGTCCAGCGCCGGAGAGTTCCAGCACCTTCTGACCGTATTCTCGAATGTCTTTACAAAATATTCCATACTAAGTGTTTTTATGTATTGCGAAGTTCTTGTCAACCTCAACCAAGTTTAACCAAAAGTGCCGCAAATATAGAAAACGAAATATGGAAAAGATACAAAACGGACAGCCGAACCGTGCCGATTGCGAATAAAATATAACTATAAGTCACTTATAGTACATCCGCGGGGACCGGCCGGGCACAAAAAAAGAAGTCCATTTCTGAACTTCTCTATTGCAAGTCGGGATGATGCGACTCGAACGCACGACCCCTACGTCCCGAACGTAGTGCGCTAGCCAACTGCGCTACATCCCGCTACTTTCTAAACTTACGCGAGCTTGTTTATATAAACAGAAATTCCGCTCTTAAGGTTGGCAGCTTTATTCTTGTGGATAATGCCAACTTTAGCAAGTTTGTCGATCATTGCATATACCTTAGGGGCATTTGCCTCGGCAGCCTTCTTGTCTGTCGTATTTCTGATCGCACGGATAGCATTCCTTGTGGTCTTTGCATAATACTTATTATGCAATCTGTGCCTTTCGCTCTGGCGAATGCACTTTTCTGCAGATGCGTTATTTGCCATTGTTTTTATTTTTTAATATTTAGTAGTGGGTAGGAGAATCGAACTCCTATTGCGAGAATGAAAATCTCGAGTACTAACCGTTATACGAACCCACCAGACTTACCCAGCAATCTCGTTAAGAAATTTTAAGGGATTGCAAAGGTATGTATTATTTTCTAAATCGCAAAATATTTTCTTTACGTTTATGCATTTTTTTACTCGCGGCCACTTTACTCCCTCCTCAAATCGACGGTAGTTTGACACTTTAAAATCCGAAAATCATGCGTGTCCGGTAAAAAAACCGGACGGTTTATATAAAGTTTAACAATCAAACA